>Ga0164295_10001098_pt1 | contig 22374 bp, 24 predicted proteins | sample GEODES006metaG_FD_111798 | JGI IMG/M metagenome (GOLD analysis project Ga0164295, IMG submission 111798) | Oligotrophic lake water microbial communities from Sparkling Lake, Wisconsin, USA - GEODES006 metaG | ecosystem: Environmental > Aquatic > Freshwater > Lake | place: USA: Sparkling Lake... | reverse complement strand
CCCACATCGCCATAAGTTTTAAAGCTGCTCACAGAGATGTGCGGTGCAAAGTCCTGCAATGAGACCACCCCAGACTCCGGTATTGAAAACTGATCTTGTTTGAAGCGATATTGATACCGCAAAGTGCCAGGGGCATCACCGGCAAGCAGGGGTTGAGGCCCACCGGTTGCGCCTTTGACCGAAAACTTCAGCTCGATGCCTGGGGCATGGGTGAGATTGACCTCTGCGTCGCTCCAAGCGTAGAACGGTGAGTAATGCGAAGACCAAGCAAAGTGCCCCGGAAAATCCGGCGTGTGCTGGTGTGATTTGTACTTGTAGACGAGGACGCTGCCCACTTGCACTTTGGGGTAGATGAGCAGTTTTTCTTTTTCATCGGAGTAAATGCCTTCGCTGCCATTGCCTGCGTCCTGGGTTCGAATTTGATCAGGCTCCAAGGGCACCTTGGTGCCGTCTGGCTGGAGCGTGTAGGCCTCCAGCACTTCGACGGTCTCGTGCGAGCCGCTGTAAGTAATTTTGCGCTCACCAAACCGGCGAACAGCATTGGCCGTATCAATGCGAATCGAGCTCTCAGCCTGATCGGTGGAGGAGCCATCTGCATTCACATGGATGTGATGCACCTCCCGTAAAAATGTCATCGCTGGTTTGTAAGCTGCCAGTGCGTGGCACTGGCAAAAACAAAGTACCAATCCAATGAGGCTGAAAAAAGGCCTGCTTAGTTTCATCAAGAATCCATTTGTCATTCGGTGCTGAAAGTGTGCCGACGCATTGGCTCACGCCATGAGCTTAGACCATGAGCGGGTCTGATCTTTCATACAGGGCTATGGGCTCACAGTGCGAGCTCATGGGGCTGCAAACTTGGGGCTTCCCAATCCACACAGTTCAGATTAGTGAATCTCCAGAAACGTACCTTACCTGCTTTATCTCGGACAAAGGCCAAGGTGGTTGGGAAGTAGTGTGGCTGGGACTGGTGAAATTGCGTGAAGATTTGATGCTCGTTGATGAAGGTTGTCATGGGCACTTTTTGGATCAAAGCCAGATCAGCGATGAAAAAATATTGAGCTTATGGACTCGTTCAAAGACTTCTATTTTCTGAAGGTTATTCTGTGTAGACGCCCAAAGTAAACGCATCTCCGTGCGGTCAAGATTCAATCGGCGCCAACATGCAGGACTTATGCAGAACTTATGCAGGCTGGATTTGCGAGCATCTTAAAGGACGGTTCCTAAACGCGTGTAATGGACTTCATTTGCTGAAGTCTGCTGCAAAGTCCCAGCACCAGGTCATCAAATTTTTACTTTGTCAGCGGAATGGTAGCGGCCATATCCGCGCCGTAACCTGGCCACTCGAAGCCGCCTTTATTGAGTCGGCTCGCCGCACACCACACACCACATTCCAATGCCATCGTGCAACAGCAGTTTGATGCTGTTACCTCTGTTCAGCTGCATTGCAAATGCCCAGGCCGCAATCTGGAACAAGCGCTCCATTGTGAAAATACACCGCCTCTAAGCTGCAACGCTTGAATCTTTTTTAAGAGGCAAGTGTTCTTTCTCAACTATTCCTTTGTCTTGGTGGGGTGGACGAATTGGAATTAACCAACAGTCAGCAAGTTTAATATTGGATTTCCACGTCACACGCTCAGAAATTAGCACATTGGGCGTGTACAAATTGATCATCTTCTTTGGTGAAACGGGACGGATGACCCAGGCCATCAACCCGCCAAATTGCTCATCTGGCTCGGCCGGACCACGCACCTGCACAATGCGGCCAATGTTGGCCTCACATCCAGGAAGTTCGCCCACAATAATTGCCAGATCGCCATGTTTACATCGCAGCACCATAGTCATCTCCTCATCAACAGTATTCAAAATTCTAGTCATCAACAGGCTCATTCAGTGAGCCTGGGCCTAAATAGGACGCGCTTAAAAAGCGCCCTTAGTCGACATTTAAATGTCAGAGAGTTGCAACTTTCTCCCACGGCCTAGAGGGGCCAAAAAAATGGCCCCATCTGGCTACCTCACACAAGTCATCTAATCTGAAGTTCTCTCCAGAAGTCAACAAACTGGTGTCAAACAGTTGGTCCATATTTTTTAACTTCAACAACTGCCCATTTTGGTCTGTCACGCGAAGTATTTGTGCTGAACGGTTGCCAGGAAACCAACCTAAGACGACAGTCGCCTCTTTGGCCAAGCCGATACGAGTCAAATGTTTGGCAATACGCCTGGCATGCAAACCACCAGCCCTGTCTGCTTTGAAGAAGTCTTTGCCAGACCATGCGCCGCCTCCAATCGGCACACGCGGGCCGTAGGCGTCCATCACAAGCTTTTTCCCTGACAGTCCGTTATCGCCCTCGGGGCCGCCCACTTCAAATGCACCCGCGCCGTTGACCGTAATGTCTTTTGGCATATGGGATGACAATGTTGGAAGTTGCAAAGCAAGTTGGTGCAATTCTTCTTCAACCGCTAATTTGACAGCACGAAATAGTGCGATCTCATCGTGTGCATTTTTTTGTTGCAGTGAGCAACTAAAGCCTTCAAGCTGCCAAGAATCCTGCATTTCTTTGACAAGCACGATGACCTTGCCATCAGGCCCAAGTCCTAAATCTGGATTTTCTTGTCTGAGTCGATACAGACGTTTTGCGAAATGTCTGGCTAACCAATGCTCAACCGGTAAATAGTTGGACGCTTCTATATCGTTGGCGTAGCCAATACAAATTGCCTGGTCATCAGAGAGCTCTCTGAAATCGTCCTCGCCGTCTTCAAGGGGGCCAAGGCACAGTTCGGCATGTATTTCAAGTTGCGCAGGACTTGGATACCACGTGAGGTCATACCCGGCTGTCTTATAGACGGCGCGAACCAAGGCGTCAACGTCGATCGTGTTGGCATCTTTACAGCCAATGCGTCCTGTTATAAAAACTTTATTGTGATGGCATGCAACTTCAACACCCACAAGCGCGCGCTTTTCGAGTGCAGTGGCAGCTTGCACCAAAGCGTCTGCAATTGCGTCGCAGAGTTTGTCCGGATGTCCAGGAAAAACGAATTCAGCAGCATAGAGTGAGACATTCATTTTGATTCCTCAAGAAAGTAGGGTGGTGAAATTAGCAACCTTTGCAAGGTCAGCGGTATTGGTGGTGTCGCCCATATAGGCAACAGCCAGTTTGGTTTGATGTAAAACGTCCAGGTGCCGCCCAATGGGCTTACCCACCCAGCCATCGGTAATAAACAAGGCACGGCGTACTTTGTGGGTGTCGATATGCCTGGCAACACAGTCAATGTCTGTGCCGCCCGTTGTGATGCACACCCCACTGCGCAATTGGGCGAGTGAGATATCTGCAATGTGGTTAGAAAAGAGATGCACCTTGCCATGCACCATTTCATTACAGTCAAGTACTGCGCCGTAGAGTGCAGTCAGGACACCATTCATGCTGCCGGACACATCGACGTAAACATGGACTTTTTCTCCACTAGGGGTGCGCAACTTCGAAGTCATTTGGGCGCTGTGTAACAGGGGCTGGATGCCCATAGATTGCAAGACCAATGACTTTCTATTGACGCTGGGTATGGGCGATGTACATGCCCGCTGGGTATCTTGCGTTTGGCGAACAGCCCCGTGAGCACTCAAGCCTGCGACTTTTTTTATCAATGCTCTCAACTTATGACGCTTGCTAGGAATACGGATGGGTTGTATGGACACGGTACTTAAAACATCCGCTAATGAGCGCCCCTTGATGGGGTCTGGTGGTTGTGGCCAAGACTCCACCAACCCGCGCACGATGTCAAACAACAAAGGGGAGCGCTCCTCTATGCCGCCGTCAATACAATCCACCGGTCGATGACCACCAAGCAAGGGAATATCACCAATACCTGCTCCCTTTAAGGCTTTGGGCAATACGTCGAAGACCTCTTGATAACTCGCCCCAGCATCAGAGTACAAGGCAGCGTGGACTTCCTTCAACTTTGCTCCAAACAGCCCTGTTTGACCTGCAAGGCTTGAAGGCGAGTAGTCAAAAGCTGTTTTTGATTGTGGCCAGCCCACGGGCGGGCGCAGCAAACACTCCGGGAATGCATCGGCCTTGTAAAAGTCCATAAAAAATGCAGTGTGCTCAGGGCTTGGAAACATGCGGCACACAATCCCATTGATCACAGCATCAAAGACAAAATTTTGTTCTGGCGTGATGCGCGGAAAGAGTGTGGTGTGTCCGAGCAAGATGTGGTGCAACTCATGCATGACAAGCATCAAGAGTTTTTCTGAGGTTTGGGCATGGTGCGCAATAAACTCCGGGTTCATGAGCAACTTCGGCTGTACTTTGCATTCCACCGCTGCCGTGGGTACAGAGGTGGTCTCCTCGATGTCGAGTAAGCGCAAAAGACCAGTCAAGGCATAGGAGCCGCTGGGAAAACAATCCAAGATACGATCAGAGAGATTCATTGGGGGGCTTTCGGTAGGTGTTGGACAAATAGTGGAGGAACTAAAAGCGAAACGTTTCGCTTGTTTCTCGCACCTGCCAGTGAAGGTGACTTGGAACGCAGCCAAATCGTGTCTGTGCATTTGGTCAAAATGGCCAATACGCTCAAAGCGTCAGTCCATATTTCTGGTTCCTGTCCATTTGTTTTGATCACCGCACACCCTTCTGGCAATGGAAGTTTTTTGGCGCGCTGGTTAATCAATGCGCTTAACTGCTCGGTTGCGCTTGTGAACTTGCTGTCATGTGAAATTTGCAGCAACGTCAAAATACTTTCTGGTTCCTGCCCGAAATACGCCGGAGGAATTACAAAACGGACCGCCTGCCCAAACACCGTAGGGTTCGTGTATTTGAGGCCCGTTACGCCCGAACCACCGGGCCCGGCTTGCTGGGTAAGCCCCTCAAGCCCGTTGTACTTCACCAGTGTCTTAGGGGGGGCAGACATGTTGTGTAGCAGAGCGCTTGTGTCAACGCCACTCACGAAAACCTCAGCGCTTTGTCGGTTTGCACAAAATGGTTGCTTGCAGCCTCGGCATCCTCAGGCGTTGCGAGCTTCTTCTGAGCAAACAGCGTGGCGATGGTATTGGCCTGTAGGTGGTCTCTCGCCTCTTTGGGGTTAAGCCCAGCCAGCAAAGACTTGACGCGGTTCCAGGTGCGATATCGTCCATGGGTGGCATGTATGGTTTCAGAGAACTGCGGCGCAACGGCAATGTCTTTATAAACATCACCCGCTTGAGAGGCAACGGCCGCGTTTAAACGCCCAACCGCTCCGGTTTCAAACAAATGCACGATGGCGGCCTCTCTGCTGCCTAAGGGCAGTTGCGACAAGGCATCTGCAACCACACGGGAAAATTCGGACTTGGGTAAAGAGTGAGCGGCCACAGCGAGTCGAATCTTTTCAACGGGATCGGTTTCACACAAAATGGCCTTGAGCGGGTCATCAGGCGATATTTGAATCAATCGCATCGCCTCTTTATGGGCGCTGAGCAGTTTCACCTCTGATATTGCAATGCCCAGTGCGCGCTGGGGCAAAGAACTTCTGAGCGCCAAAAGTGTTGTATCGGTCACAGAGGCTTTGGGGGCTATCGCTAAAGCCGCGGCGTTTACGGACAGACAAGAGCGATACAACATGGCGCATCTGCGGGGGCTCAGCTCAATTCCTGCTTGCGACAGCAAAGCAAACATGGTTTGCACATAGGAGGCCATTCCATATTGCAGCGCTTCGCTAGTTTGCGCCAACAAGGCTTTGGTTCTTGCAATAGCCTGCACCAAGCGTTGTGCGTGCACAGGCTCAATTGCTTGGTCTTTGCTTTGAATCACCGCGAGTTGTTGTTCTTTCGTGAACATGCGCCAGGCAGGCATATCGATCACAAAAGGAAAACGATCTGCCAATGCAGTGTCAAGCGGCTCAGAGCCAAGGTAGCCCGAATCGTCTTCGTCTTTGCTCGGTGGATTCATGGCGGCCCAGCGGTATTGAAGCCCAACGAGTGGCAAGCCTTGCACCTTGCGCTCATGGATGATGGGAAAGAGCTTGTTTTGAATATCGGGGCGGCAGCGACTGATCTCATCAAAGATCACCGCCCCAGCGCCCCAAATGGCTGCCGGTGTTTTGACATATTGCAAAGTACCGTCTGAACTTGGCAAAGGGAAGCCGACCAAGTCGTCAAAATTTAAGAGACTCGCGTTGTAGTGACGAAAATCTAAATTCAGAGCTTCAGCAATTTTGTTGAGCAATAAACTCTTGGCAGCGCCGTGTGGACCAATCAACAGCAAAGGGCTATCGGTTGCCAGTGCGGCAAGGAGCGGTGCTTCGATACTGGAAAAACCAATCACACCCAATGGGTCAAATAGACTGGAGGGCGCGGGGAGGGTACTTGTAGATGACTTCATCATGACACCCCCTTGATGGCTTTATCAAGAAAGTCTCTCAATGCGATCAACTCTTTTTGAGAGAACTGGCCTTGGAACCTGATGTGCTCCTCTGGCCGATTGACGCTTGGAATAAAACTGATTAACTGAAAATTAAACCCGTAGGGCTGATGATCAGTGACGCTGGCTGACAACTCAAAGGCGTCAGTGCATTGGACGATCGAACGCATACATAGCTCCTTTTTAGCGACTTTGACAAGTTGTCGGGGGCCGCAATAGAGAACAAATCTCCCCAACCGTTTAGGACGGTCAAGCCATAAAAAAACCCGCCTCAAAGGACGGGTTTGACTTCGGATGTTTGCTCCTTGGAGCCTCATCTGCCTTTCAGGCAAACCACCTTGCCCGAAAGCAGGTTGGTACAGGCGTCAAACCCGTTCTTGATGTGTGGATTGAGCATATCAAACAAATTAAGTCTGTGCAAATTTAATTTTTGAGTTTAATTTGAGGTCATCCCGAGGCTTCGTGGACGCAGCGAGCGGGTCTTTCAAAAGTATCAGAGTCGATGACCCCAGAAATTGGCCAATGCGGGGCGCTAATGCAAAGCGCGATCATTCAGATGGCCAGGAGGAGGGCGCATCCGCCTGCTCTGAAGGCCTTTGCTTTGAAGGATGTGGCAGATGCACACAGGTTCTTAGGGAGTCCGGATTTACTGGGCAAGATTGCTTCTAGAGCTCAGGTTCATAACAATCCCAAACTAATTTCGTGTAATTAACAAAAAATTGTAAATTACAATTTTTCCAGCACTTTCGTACATTTTGCACTCAGCGCTGTCACTTGGCACGCGAAAAAGTTTGACGCTAGCCTTGGGGCTCGAACTTGTTGAGTTGAAAAGCTTAACTGCTGCGGTGCGCTAAGTATATGAAGGCAAGATCACCAAGTTTCAGATTCAACATTCCGTAATCTCAAGGCAAAACGAAAGTACGGCCAGAAGCATTGGCTGATGATTGCCGCTGGGTAGCGGTGGCTTTTTTAGGAGGTGGGCGGCAGAGTGTTCATCAGTTACACACTAGCCATGGGCGTAAGTTAGCTTGACGATGCATTACGCAGCCATTTTTGGGTGGTACTTTACAAAATTCGAGTTGAATTTTATAACACTATCGACACAAATCTTTCATATGGTAAATACTAGTATATATAAAATATATAAAGTTTCTAATGACACATTGAGTGTTTGAGATTCGAATGGAATTCATAACTAAGTTATGGCTGGCTCAAAGAAGGCCTTGAACCACAAGCTACTCGTTAGGAGACAAAATGAATTCAGCAGACAAAGTCAATTTAACTTTGAGTCATCAGCTACCCATCGCAACGGGACCTGGCACGCTAGGCGGCGACTTGATTCGGCGCTACTGGCAGCCTGTGATTCTTTTGGAAGATTATCCAGTAGGAAGCCCTCCCCGAGCTTTAAAGTTGCTGAATGAGGAGCTCGTCCTTTTCCGAGACGGCGACGGCAAGATTGGACTGCTGGGTCTTCGATGCGCGCACCGATGTGCCGATCTCAGTTACGGCCGCGTTGAAAAGGGCGGGTTGCGCTGCATCTATCATGGGTGGCTATACGATGCACAGGGAAACTGCCTTGAACAGCCCGGCGAACCTGAGGGAGGAAAGCAGCGTGACCGAATTCACCAACGCGCATACCCCTGCGTAGAACGGGGCGGAGCCGTATGGACTTACATGGGTCCCGGAGAACCGTCGCTCTTCCCAAACTATCCCGTATTGAGCACTCCCGATAAATATCGATTTACCGCGCGCTGGAAATCGAACTGTAATTACCTTCAAGCGAACGAGGGAAATATTGATCCTGTTCACACTTCGTACCTCCATTCCTTTGAGCCCGTAAAAGAGGATTCAAATAGCCGTTTAGCGCTGACGCAGCAGCAACAAATCTTTGGCGTGGACACGGCCCCACGTGTAAGTGCACGTGATACCCGCTTTGGAATTCGTGTTTTCACTCATCGCAAACTACCTACTCCAGGCAAGCAATTGCTTCGCGTCACGAATTTTGTCATGCCAAATGCCTGTGCCATTGGCGGTTCAGAAACACCCCTCGGTCGGGGCGGCATGTCTATGTTCTGGCACGTGCCAATCGACGATGAGAGCCATTGGCGCTATGAATTCGTTTTCCATAGCAAGGCTGAACTCCCAAAGCAGCAACTCAAGGAAGCTTACGAGGCAGAGATGAACGCCGCTGGGGTTTCTTGGAGAAACGCTCAGAATCGTTTCGGGCAAGACCGTGAGGAAATGAAACGCAGCTATCTCGGTATGGGCCCAACCTTCCCTACTCACGATCTCTTTGTTACGGAGTCTCAAGGCTCCGTTCTTGATCGAAGTTCCGAACATTTGGTGAGTTCAGATATTGCGATCGTACGATCCAGGCGACTGCTTATTGAAGCTCTTAGCGACGTTGAAAGTGGCAAAGATCCTCTAGGGGTTATTCGATCTGAAACGGAGAACGACTTCAGGGATCTCTTGGTGCTGACTGAGACTATTGACATCGACACCGATCTCGAAACTTATCTTGGCTCCATGGAAGCTGAGGATATTTACCAGCTTAATCCAGAGCTTCAGAACCGCACTGGCACCTAATTTACCTGATTAACAAGTATCTAAATGGCTGAAATTGTCTTGGGTTTGTGTACCTCCCACGGACCGATGCTCCACATCCCACCTGAGCACTGGGAGCAGCGCGTTATTTCAGACAAGAAGAGTAGCGAGCTGTGTTACCAAGGCCGTAACTATGGCTACGAGGAGCTTTTAAGACTTCGCAGTCCTGGCTTTGAGGCACAACTGAGTCTTCCTTTTCAGCAAGAGATGCAATTGAGAGCGCATCGGGCGATCGAGAAACTCGCAGCGCATTTCAAGGCAGCTCGCGTTGACTTGGCCATCATTTTCGGAAACGATCAGAGAGAGCTCTTCCTTGAAAGCAACAACCCTTCCTTAGCTGTGTATTACGGATCAGAAATTTTGAATGCTCCAGCAAGCAAAGAGCAACAGGCTATGCAGCCCCCGGGCATAGCGATGGCTGAGCATGGGCATTGCCCGCCAGAGCCGACGATCTACCCAGGGGCGCCCAGTTTCGGTGAGCACTTGGTGCGAAGCATGATGGAAGAGGAATTCGACGTTGCAACTATGACCAATCTTCCTCAGGGCTCAGCGTGGAGAAATGGGATTCCGCATGCATTTGGGTTTGTCTACCGACAGATTATGCGAGATCGGCCGCCTCCGAGTATCCCAATAATTCAGAATGTCTTTTTCCCCCCTAATCAACCCACCAGCGCTCGAAGTCTCAAGCTTGGTCACGCAGTTGTTCGAGCGATTAAAAGTTGGTCCGGTAATGAGCGCATCGCCTTGATTGGCTCTGGAGGATTGAGTCATTTTGTGGTCGACGAGTCACTAGATTCAACTGTCATTGGCGCTATGCGCGATAAGGATGAGACGCGTCTTGCTGCGTTAGCTGTTAACGAATTGCAGTCCGGCTGTGGAGAAATCAAGAATTGGTTCCCAGTAGCCGCTGCAATGAACGACATAGGAATGTCGTTGGAAATGATCGACTACGTCCCTTTCTATCGCTCAAATGCGGGCACTGGTTCCGGAATGGGTTTCGCCGTATGGCAATGAAGAGAATTCGGGGGAAACCCTGCCAACCAGGAGACATTTGATGCTGAATCGCCGAATCATTCTTTCCGCTGCAGCCGTTGCTGGAATAAGCCCACTGCTCGCGACAAGACCTTCTTATGCACAGCATGTCTTGCCGCTTGCGAAGGTACTTGTGGGGTTTCCTCCAGGGGGAAGTGCTGACGTCATTGGGCGCGCACTGGCTGAGAAGCTTCGCGGAACTTATGCCACAAACGTGATCGTTGAGAACAAGCCAGGTGCTCTTGCCGCTCCGGTTATGCAGGCGTTGATAAACAGCGAACCGGATGGCAGTGCGATCTACTTGGCTCCGCACTCAATAGGTACTCTGTACCCGCACCTTTACTCCAAGCTTCCCTATGACCCGGTTGATGCGGTGCCGGTGTCAGTGATCGGTACTTTTGATTTTGCCCTGTCCATTGCGAACAACGTTCCTGCACGAAACTTCGGCGAGTTCATTCAGTGGTGCAAGGCCAACCCTGATAAGGCCGCCTACGGATCCTTGGGGAACGGGACGAGTGCGCACTTCATCGGTTACATGATTAGCCAAGCAACCGGTGTCAGCTGGAACCACGTTCCCTACAAAGGTGCCGGTCCAGGCGTTCAAGACCTGTTAGCTGGGCATATCCCCAGTCTCATCGGACCGCTTGGTGACGCTCTTACGCACCACCGGGCAGGGAAGGTACGGGTGATCGCGATCTCAGGTTCACAGCGTTCGCGCTTTCTGCCAGAAGCACCGACATTTGAGGAATTGGGGTACAAGGGACTGATAGTGATGGAACGGTTTGGTATCTACGTTCGCAGAGCTACCCCCGCGATAGTCATTGAGAAGTTGAACAGAGACATTGCGAATGCCCTTCGGGCTGACGATTTCCGAGCTACGCTTGAGAAACTGAGTTATGAGGTTCGTGGAAGCTCACCGCAGGAGTTTGATGCCATCATTAAAGCCGAAACAACCCGATGGGGTCCCGTAGTAAAAGCATCCGGCTTCAAACCTGAGAATTGAAATTATGATCATCGATTGCCATTCACACGTAAGCGCTCCGGCAGAACTGTTCGCCTACAAAGCATCTCTGATCGCGCATCGCGGAGCACATGGGCGAGGGAAAGTTGAGGTGACGGACGAAGAGATTCTTCTTGCAGTCAATAAGAAGGAAATGGCTCCAGTTGGGCACCTAGATATGTTGAAGCGAGTTGGCACTGATTTTCAGCTAATCTCGCCGCGACCGTTTCAGTTAATGCACAGTCAGAAACCGGGACGTCTTGTTCATTGGTTTTGCGAAGAGTGCAACAACGTAATTCACCGCCAGACAAAACTGCTGCCAGGCCTCTTTGCTGGGATTGCTGGGTTACCTCAGGTTGCCGGTGAGCCCATCGAATCTGTCTTACCAGAGCTTGAGAGAGCTATCAGACAATTAGGGTTTAAAGGTTGCCTGCTCAACCCTGATCCTTTCGAAAACAGTGGCGCTGAAGCTCCAGGCCTAGGAGATCGCTATTGGTATCCGCTGTATGAAAAATTATGCGAATTGGATGTGCCGGCTCATATTCACTCAGCGGGATCTCATTCAGAGCGCACGCCCTATTCACTGCACTTTATCAATGAAGAGACAATTGCTGTTTACAACCTAGTCAACTCCGATGTGTTCACGGACTTTCCTGACTTGAAGATTGTTGTTTCTCATGGGGGCGGCGCAATTCCGTATCAGCTCGGCCGTTTTGAGGCTGCTTCCATGCGCAACCCGAACGGAAGGCGGTTCTCTGAGGGTTTGAAGAAGCTTTACTTCGATACTGTGCTTTATAGTGAGGGGGCTCTACGCTTACTTATCGAAACTGTCGGACATGACCGTTGTATGTTCGGCGCCGAGTGCCCTGGTATTGGGTCTTCGGTTGATCCGAATAGCGGGCGCACGTTTGACGACATTAAGCCCCGTATCGAGTCATTTGATTGGCTCACAGCTAAGCAAAAAAAGGATATTTTTGAGGATACGGCGAGGCGAGTCTTTAAATTAACCTAACGCTTAATGATCATGGTTTCCTGAAAAAATTACTTAGCCCATCCCTACACTTACAAATTGGTCTCGCCGGCTTACAATCATTCACAGATATGGTCGCTTTTTCCTGCTCGCGGCGCAGTCCGGTGGCAACGGGCATCGTTAAGTTAAATCGCGCCCACCGATCAGAGCCTAGCTAATTAACACTCCGCTGCCAACTTCCTACAAACGCCTTCGCTACCCATCGGCAATCATTAGCCAATGAGTGTGGCTGTAATTTCGTTTTTCCTTTAGTTTTAGGGGTGTGGAATTCATGATGGCTGAGCGAGGCGTAGTTGTCACCTGTGAAAGTACTCGATCCTGGCGTGAAAAGTTTGGTCGCCAGTACGCACGAAAGATCCGACACCAACGCGGACGCATGGGTGACGTCTGGCGTTTGGATAAGGTCTGTTTGAAGATCAACGTTAAGTGCTATTACCTGTGGCGTGCAGCGGATTAAGAGGGGCCTTGAAATGGTAGTAGACCGCTCCTTTAGTGAAACCCGCGAGCGCGGCCCTGCTTGTCAAGCGCATCGGAAACGGCGCAGATGTGTCCAGCCTGCGTAGGCGCTCGGCCAGGTTTTCGGCTGACCGGATAGGGGCTTGGGATTTTGTGCTCATGCAGCGACTCCAACGAGCTTGTTGAGCCGGACCGGGTCAGCCAGGAGGCTGGCGCTCACCGACGAATGGATTATCTGGCCGCGGTCCAGCACCAGGACTGAACGCGCGATCGACAGAGCGAGCTTGGCCTTGTGTTCGACGATGATGACTGCCAGTGGAGTCTCGCTTAGCAGGCGATGGATGACATGCTGGATTTCCTGCACGATGAGCGGGGCAAGGCCTTCCATTGGTTCGTCAAGAAGCAGCAGTCGCGGATTAAGCATCAGCGCGCGCGCGATAGCCAGCATTTGCTGTTCGCCGCCAGATAGCTGGTTACCCATAATCTGGTGGCGCTCACGCAGGCGCGGGAACAGCTCGTAGACGGCCTGAAGGTCCCAAAGCCCGGATCGGGCGATCGCGGTCAAATTCTCCTCGACCGTGAGCGAGCCGAAGATCCATCGCTCCTGCGGCACCCAGCCGATGCCGACGTGTGCCCGCCGGTATGCCGGAACGCTGGCCAAGTCGCGGCCCTGCCAGCGTATCTGACCCCGGTGTAGGTTAGTCTGCCCCATCAGGGTCGCGAGTAGGGTCGTCTTGCCGACGCCGTTGCGCCCCAGCAGCGCAAGGCTGTCGCCTTCGCCCAACGTGAAGCTCAGGTTATCCAGGACCACTGACTGGTCGTAGCCTGCCGTAACCGCTTCGAGCGAGAGGATCTCAGGCATCGCTCTCTCCCAAATAGATGCGGCGTACTTCGTCATTGGCGGCGATCTGCTGTGGCGTGCCGCGCGCCAAAACTTTGCCACCGACCAGCACGGTTATCTGCTCGGCAAAGCGGAACACCAGGTTCATGTCGTGCTCGATGAAGAGGATGGTCACGTCGCGTGGCAGCGCGGCGATGATGCCGAACAGCTCGGCGCTCTGCCCGATCGGAACGCCTGCCGCAGGCTCATCGAGAAGCAGCACCTTGGGTCTAGTCGCCAGGCCCAGCGCTATTTCGAGCAACCGCTGCTTGCCATACGGCAGCAGGCGCGTGGGTTGGTCGGCGTCGGCATTGAGGCGCAGGGACTGCAGCAGGCGGTCGGCTTCCTCCCGCTCTTTAAGGCAGTCTGCCGTTTTACCGAACCAGCGCAGGCCCAAGCTCTCGCGCTCCAGGATCGCGAGCAGCACGGACTCGCGCACCGTGAGACCGGGGAACAGCGAGTTGATTTGGTAAGTGCGCGTCATGCCGCGCTTGACGCGCTGGTGCACCGGCATGCGTGTGACCTTCTCACCGCCCAGCCAGACTTGGCCGGCCGAAGGAGCGAGGGTGCCCGTCAGCATGTTGAGCAACGTGGTCTTGCCCGCGCCGTTCGGGCCAATCAGCGCATGGCGTTCGCCCGGCATTAGCGCCAGGTCCACGTCCTGGTTCGCCTGGAAGGCGCCCCAGCGTTTTGACAGGCCTTCGGTCTTGAGGGCGGGGTTCATCGCCGCCCCCGCTTGGCTAGACGACCCGACAGGTCGATCGCACCGAGGATGCCGTTGCGCGCGAACAGCGCCACCAGCACCAGCAGCAAGCCCAGCCAGAACTCCCAGTACACCGGGTTCAGCGAGGCCAGCGCGTCCTGCGTAAGCATGAAGGCGCTGGCGCCGACCAGCGCGCCATAGAGCTGGCCCACGCCGCCGAGCACAAGCACCAGCAGGCCGTCGGACGAGCGGTGCAGGCTCAGCACTTCGAGCCCGACGAAGTGGGTAGTCTGCGCGAGCAGGGCACCGGCCAAGCCGGCGATGGCGCCGCTCACCACGAAGGCAATTATCTGCCGTTGCCGCACCGGCACGCCGACGGCCGCAGCGCGATGCTCGTTCTCGCGGATCGAGCGTAGACTCAAGCCAAACGGCGAGGCCGCTAGCCGTTGCAGGAAAAGAAAACACATCAGCAGGGTTGTGAAGCAGTACCAGTAGCCGGTAGAGCCGGACATGTCGAAGCTGAAAAGTCCTAGCAGTTTCCAGGTCTCCATGCCCTGCAGTCCGTCGGCGCCGCCAGTGATGGATGTGGCCTGGTTGGAGGCTTCGAACAGTAGGGTTGCGATTGCGATGGTGATCAGTAGGCGAGCGAGGTTACCGCCGCGCAGCACCATGAAGCTAACCGGCAGGCCGGCGAGCGCTGCCACGAGCGCCGCAGCGAGGAGGCCCGAGATCGGCTCCCCCCAGCCGTGCACGGCCAGCAGGCCGGCGGTGTAGGCGCCGATGCCGAAGAAGGCGGCATGCCCGAGCGAGATCACGCCCGCATAGCCCAGCAGCAGGTCAAGCGACAGCGCGAACAGCGCCATCACCAGAATCTGGCTGCCCAGCAGCAGATGGCCCGGAAACAGAAAATAGAAGGCGACCGGAGTAAGCCAGAAAGCGGTGCTTGCCAATTTGACAAACATGGAGGACGGATTCATGACCTTCTCCCATAGAAGCCGGCCGGGAAGGCGAGCAACAATACAATCATTAGGGCATACATGGTGAAGCTGCCGGCAGCCGGCGCATAGTACTTGCCCGCAGTGTCGACCACACCCACCACGGCAGCCGCGATCAGCGGGCCCTTGAAGGTGCCTGCACCGCCCACGACGACGACCAGCAGGAAATAGACGAGGTACTTTATTGGAAAAGACGGGTCCAGCCCGATGACCTGAATGCCGAGGGCTCCGCCCAGGCCAGCAAGGCCCGAGCCGAAGGCAAAGGTGATGCAAAGCACGCGCTCCACGTCGATGCCCATTCCGATGGCGGCGGCACGGTTTTCGACTGCGGCACGGATGTGCGCGCCGAAGCGTGTGTACTTGGCAAGTATGCCCAGTAAGACCGCGATCACTACGATGGTGGCCATCATAAACAGCCGGAAGATGCCCAGCTGAATGCCCCCCACCTGGACCTGGCCTTGCAGGAATTGCGGCAGGCGCACGGCTTGAGCGCCCGAGCCCCAGATGTAGGTCGTGGCTGCCATGCTCATAAAAACCAGGCCGATGGTGAATAGCACTTGACGTAAATGGCTCTCCGTGTAAAGGCGGCGATACAAAAGTCGCTCCATCAGTCCACCGACGAGGGCAGCCCCTAGAAAAGCCAGCGGCAATGTCGCCAGATAGGGAACGCCCAAGGCGCCCATGAAGGTAACGCTAAGGTAGCCACCCAGCATCGCGAAAGCACCGTGCGCCAGATTGGCAAAGTTCATTAAGCCCAACGTGACCGACAGGCCCACGCTGATCAGGAATAGCAGGCTGCCGTAGGCCAGCCCGTCAAAGAGAACGCCAAGGAATTGAACCATGGTTCCGGCCGCGCTAGAGATTGAGCATCAGTCTGGCGTTCTTCGCGACCGAGCAGCAGATCATCATGGTGCAGTTGGCGGCGCGTTCACTCTCGCCGAGAGTCGGATGACGGTGCTCGTAAATGCCTTCCAGCAACGTTTTTTCGCAGGCGCCGCAGATGCCTTCACGGCATGCATGGCGGACCTCGATGCTCTGCTCGGACAACGCACCGATATTGCAGGTGTTGGACAGCACCCAGGCCTCCCGACCGCTAAGCGCCAATACCACCATGAAAACGCCCGAGGCTTTCGGAGCCGTAGAGGACAAGAAATATTTAAAGTCTATTCGCTCGGTCGGTATGTCGCGCTTCACCTGCCTTAATACTTCGAGCATGGGTAGCGGGCCGCAGCAATAGAAGTGCGAGCCGGCGGGGCTGTTGCGGACGATCGCTTCGAGGTCTAGCAACTTGTCGCCGTTTTGGTCGTTCAACCAGAGCGTGGGGCGGTGTTCCAGGGCTTCGAACTGGACAAGCATGGCGGCGCAGCCGCGGGTGCGCACGTTGTAGTAAAAATTCCAGCCGCGGCCCAGATCGCGCAGGCGCTGCAACATGCTCCATAGTGGAGTGATGCCAATACCACCGTGGATCAACACGCTGTGCGACTCGTCCTCCGTGAGCTCTAAGTTGTTTCGGGGCTCAGATACCGTTAGCTGGTGGCCGGGTTGCACTACCTCGTGCATGCAAGATGAGTCGCAGTGGCTCGTTGGTGAGCTGTGCAAGACGGTCACGTAACCTTCGCGCTCGAACTGGCTGTTCATCAGCGAATAGCTGCGCATGATGTTTTCCGGCATCTCCAAGTCAATGTGGTCGCCCGCCGTGAAAGGCGTAAGCGGGGACGAATTCGCTCTGCGAAGTTCGAAGGCCTTGATGCCTTGGGCGATGGGGGTGATCGAGCTGACGCGCACTCCGAGTTTTTGTGCTGTATCCATCATTTCGTGCCAGATTCCTTCACGGCGGAGATCGTCTCGAACTCCACATTCACCAGTTTGCTGCCCTTGCGCTCGATCCTTCGTATGTAGACGTTCTGGACGATGTCGCGTGTTGCCGGGTCCATCTGGATCGGGCCGCGCGGGCTTTCGAACGTCATGGACGACATCAAGTCGACCGTCTTCTGCGGGTCGATTTTTCCGCCTTGCTGATCAACCGCGCTGTAGATCATTTTCATGGCGTCGTAGGCGCCGGCCGCGATGTAACTAGGGCGCTGGCCATCGTTGGCCTGGCCGAAGGCTTTCACGAACGCCTGGTTCATCGCGCTCGGATGGTCGTCAGAATAGTGGTGCGAGGAGATGATTCCGAGCGCTTCGTCGCCCAGCGTTTTGAGTACCTCTGGCGTAAACATACTCCCTTCGGCCAGCAGCTTGATGCCTGCCTTGTCCATGCCCGATTCGCGGAAGGCGGCTAGGAAGCTCTTGGGCAGGTCGGCCGAGGGTAGGAACACGAAGACAGCATCAGGCTGCGAGTCCTTGATGCGCCGGGCGAATGGCGAGAAATCTAGGTTACTCAAGGGCGAGCGGATGCTGCCGGAGATGGTGCCACCGGCAGCGGTGAACTCGCGCGTGAAGGTGGTCTCTGCATCGACTCCGGGTGCATAGTCAACCACCAAGGTGTAAACCTTTTTGATGCCATTTTTCGCGGCCCAACGCGCCAGCGGGGCCGTGACCTGCGCCAGAGTGAAGGAGGCGCGCACGGCATAGGGTATCTTGCTCAAGATGCCCGAGGTCGCGGCGTTCATGATTACCATTGGCACCTTGGCTTCGGTGCTGATCTGGCCCGCAGCGATGGCTGTCGGTGTGAAGATGAAGCCGCTGAGGAAATCCACCTTGTCGCGCACAACCATTTCCTGGGCTAAGCGACGCGCCACGTCGGGTGCGGGGCCCGGAGCATCCTTGCGCAGGATGATGACCTTGCGGCCGGCGACACTGTCGCCATGCATCTGCTGGAAGGTCTTCACGGCGCGGTCCATGTCGGCCTCGCTGGCGAACGGCCCTGAGAAGGGCGCGATAAGGCCGACCTTGATTGGCGGCAGTTGGGCCTTCGCAAGTGCGCAGCAGAAAAAGGCTGCGATTGAAAATATGGTGCGGATCGGTATGTGTTTCATCGTTGTCTCCTAGAAGGGGCGGTGCGCCCTGGTTGATTTCATCTTTCTTGGTTCGCGGTGCAAGAACAGGGGCTGGCGCGGCTGCAGGCCTAAGGCCCTTGACGATGCGCGCTATCAGGAGGGCCGCCTTTGCATTTTCATTGAATGTTGTCTCCTTTATCGCCACACTCGGTCTGATTTCGCGAAACGCATTGGCATGTGAATGTTATATGAAATATAAACTTTATGTCAATTAAAAATAAAGATGAATTCATATTCATTTACATTTCTCAAGGTTATTTTTGATTAAACTCTCCGTGCTGCAAGTTTAGGATCACACACAAACACGACATGACGAAGAAACCTGTATCAGTCACTAAACAAACCAAGAGAGACCGCACTCGGACGGAGTTGATAGCGGCGGCGCGGCGGGCGTTTCGGCGCTCGGGCTACCTCTCCACCACTATCGCCGACATTTCCAAGGAGTCTGGCAAGTCGACAGGGGTTTTCTACCTCTACTTCAAGAGCAAGGACGACCTGCTTCATGCGCTGACGGAAGAGTTCCGCGCCGAGTTGCCGCACAGTCTACCGGCGCTGCAGCAGACCGATGGGGACCCGGTGAACGATCTTCGCATCAGCGTCAAGGCCTATTGGGACGCTTACAAGCGACACATGGACGATTTCGGCGGCATCTTCCAGGCCGCGATGGTGGACACCGCTTTCCTGCGGCACCTGCGCGAAATCCGCGAAGTCGGCATTGCCAGCGTGGCCAAGCGCATCCGCAAGATGAAAGTTCGCGGTTACTGCAAGGGCATCGACCCCGTTCTGGCCGGCTCGGCGCTGACCGGCATGGTCGAGTTTGCCTGCTACAACTGGCTGTCACGCGAGATCGATTTCAAGCGCGGGGCGATTAACGAAGCCCGGGCGCTGGAGACGCTGACCAGGCTCATGATGGGTGCGGTCTCTTACAAGGCTTCCGACGTCGAAGCGGTGCGCCGCGCTCGTTGAGTGCCACCGAAAAGCTAATTTACGGCTTTTTTGCGGCGCAGTTGATTCAAATTAATGAAACTGAATTCATATTAAGTAGACGAGGAACGCGTAATGTGATCTACTTTCAATTTGTCGGTGCGGGATTTCCACTGAGACGCGCACGAGGAAACGTGGTGAAAGAACGGAACGAATAAAAGGAGATTGCTCATGATGTCACCCTCAGACAATGAACTGCTGTACCGCGTCGGGCACGGAACCCCCATGGGTGAACTGTTTCGCCGCTTCTGGCTGCCCGCCCTACTGGCGTCCGAACTGTTAGAACCCGATTGCACCCCGCGCCGCCTGCGCATCCTCGGCGAAGACCTGGTCGCCTTTCGTGACAGCGGCGGCCAGGTAGGAGTTATCGCCGCCTACTGCCCGCACAAGCTCGCTCCGCTTTTCTTCGGCCGCAATGAAGATAGCGGCCTTCGCTGCGTCTACCACGGCTGGAAGTTCGACGTTAACGGCATCTGTACCGACATTCCCAATCTGCCGCCCACATTCAATTCCTCGGCCTTGAAAGACAAGGCCAAGCTGGTCTCCTACGTTACGCGGGAAGCCGGCGGCGTGATCTGGATCTTCATGGGCCCTCAGGATAAGGCCCCCGAGCTGCCGGGACTCGAGTGGGCGCTCGCGCCGGCAGAGAACGTGCATACCGCGCGCTGGCTTCAGCAGTCCAACTGGGCGCAAGGCATGGAGGGCGAAATCGACAGCTCGCACATCAGCTTCCTGCACCGCGAGTTCGTGCCTAGCTGGTCTATAGGCAAGCAGGTGGTGCAGGTCACGGCCCGCATCCCGCCCGGAATAGTGGACGGCGCCCCGGTGATGAAGCTCAAGGAAACCGACTACGGCTTCGTATACGGCGCGCGCCGCAATACCGAGTCGGGCGACTACTACTGGCGTGTCACCCAATGGTTCCTTCCTATGTTCAGCATGATCCCTAACGACGCGTTTCCGCGCACTGGACGCGCCTGGGTACCGGTGGACGACGACCATGTGATGGTGTTCACCTATGGTTATCGCGCTGATCGACCATATACTTGCGAGGAGACAGCCTATATGGACGCGGGCCATACCTTCCCGCCGCCCTTGAAGGAAGCAGCTCACCAGTTGCCCAACGGCTACGTGATCGACACATGGGTGCCGCAGGCCAACAAGGGGAACGACTACCTGATCGACCGGGCCATGCAGAAGACGGTCAACTTTACCGGCATCGGCGCGATCACCGACCAGGACCGTGCGCTGCAAGAGAATATGCCTAGCGGCTTCGGGCTGGGTCCGGGCCGCGTGGTTGATCGCTCCCGCGAAATGCTGGTGCCTTCCGACATGCCAGTTATCACCGCGCGCCGCATGCTGATCAAGATGGCGAAGGATTTGCAAAAGGGCATTGAGCCTGAACTGCCTTGGCAGTCCACGCGCTTCCGCGTCCGATCCACGTCCGCAATATCGCCAGAGGCCGAGTTTGATGACTTCCTGAAGGCGCATGAAGAGGAAATGCGCGCCACGCTTTAGTCTCGCGCAGACCGGCAGAATACACGCATGAATCCAGACGGAAAAATCGGCATCGGCGTCGCTGGCCTGGGCTTGGCCGGCGCGCTAATGGTGGCGGCCATCAGCAGGCATCCGCGCGTGGCGCTGGTCGCAGCTGTGGAGTGCAATGCTTTACTACGCGAAAAATTCTCAGCGGACTTGGGGCTTACGGCTTTCGCCGAACTGGCGCAGATGTGTCAGGATCCGGCTGTCGATGTGGTCTATGTGGCGACCCCGCACCAGTTGCACCGTGAGCATGTGTTGACGGCCGTGCGGCACGGCAAGTCCGTAATCGTTGAGAAGCCGATGGCACTGACCCTGAAGGACTGCGAAGCGATGACCGCTGCGGCCGCCGAAGCTGGCGTCACACTGGTCGTCGGCCACAGTCACAGCTATGACCCGGCCGTGGCTGAGATCAGTCGTCGGGTGGCCGCCGGCGAACTGGGCCGACTGGCGATGATCAGCATGTGGAACTTCAACGACTTCCTCTACCGGCCGCGCCGCCCCGAGGAGCTCAATACCGCATCTGGCGGCGGCATTATCTTCAACCAGTTGCCGCATCAGGTAGACACCGCGCGGCTGATCGCCGGCAGTCCGGTGCGCAGCGTGCGCGCCCATGCAGCCGTGCTGGACCCGGCCAGGCCTACAGAAGGCTGCTGCACCACCTTTATGGCGTTCGAGAACGGCGCTGCGGCCTCCATGGTCTACAGCGGTTACGACCACTTCGACAGTGACGAGTTTCACTTCTGGATTGGCGAGTCGGGCCAGCCCAAGACGGCGGCTCACGCCAGCAGTCGGCGTAGTCTGCGACAAAGCACCGCGGACACGGCCGAAGCCGAAGTCCGCGCGAAGCGCTACGGTTATGGCAGTCAGTTTTGGAAGGCCATCCAGTCGACGCACCGGCCCCACCAGCCGCACTTTGGTGTGCTGATCGCGACCTGCGAAAAGGCGGATGCTCGGCCTTCGGCCGATGGTGTGCTGCTTTACACCCACGATGGCGTGCAGGAAGTGGCGTTGCCTGCAGGACAGAGCGTGCCAGGCTACGGTGACGTCCTTGATGAAATGGTCGCCGCATTCCAAGGCCAGGCACCGGCAGTGCATGATGGGCGCTGGGGGCGCGACACCCTGGCGGTCTGCCTTGCGATCTTGCAATCGGCAAGGGAAGGCCGCGAAATTCTTCTGTCTGTCGATTAGCCAGGTGCTGGCCGATGCGGGCTACAGGAGCGAAGCCGTGATGGCCCAACTGGCCAAGAACCAACCCGAGACAGAACTGGTGATCGCCCTGGGGCGCGAGGGCAAAGTGCTGATTAAGCCCAGATTTGCAAACAGGCTGAAAACCCAATGGAATCAATGATCTCGTATAGTGACCACCACACCAGTGCTGGAATCCAAATCGCCAATTACGACATGGAAAACAAATCGACCCCTTGCTGCGCCAAGGCCGTCACCTGACAGGCCTCCTACGCTTTACCGCTGGATTCTGACCTCAACAACGGCTTAGCGTACGATTTTTTCCGTTTTCTACAGCGACCCCAACTGCTATGCCTCGCAGCTGGCATTTCGAATAATCAGAAGGCTCACTTCGTCGACAGTCCTGCGTCGCGAATGATTGCACTGAATTTGCGAACTTCATCCTCTAGCCATTTATGGGTCTCGCGGCTGCCCATGAACAATGCCTGAACCTCCAGCTCTTCGAGCTTCTTGCGTACGTTGGCGTCTTGCATTGTTTTTTGTATTGCGCTTTCCAGCTTTGCAATGACCAGTTCAGGCGT
>Ga0164295_10001096_pt1 | contig 22408 bp, 20 predicted proteins | sample GEODES006metaG_FD_111798 | JGI IMG/M metagenome (GOLD analysis project Ga0164295, IMG submission 111798) | Oligotrophic lake water microbial communities from Sparkling Lake, Wisconsin, USA - GEODES006 metaG | ecosystem: Environmental > Aquatic > Freshwater > Lake | place: USA: Sparkling Lake... | reverse complement strand
GGGTTCTGGTCGTACTACCACGAGGTCATGGAGCTCGACCGCTCGGAGGATGCATCGTGACGGACCTCGAGCTGTGGTTCCGTTTCCAGCAGCTCCAGCTCGCCTACACGCAGGCGATCGACGAGGACCGGCTGGAGGACCTGCCGGCGCTCTTCGTCGAGAACTGCGAGTACAGCATCGTGTCCCGGGAGAACGTCGCGCTCGGGCTGCCGATGCCGCTGTTCCGCTGTGGCAACCTCGACATGCTTCGCGACCGGATCGTGTCGCTGCGCAATGCGAACATCTTTAACCCGCACTACAGCCGGCACGTGCTGAGCCCGGTCCAGGCCATCGACACGTCCCCCGGCGAAGCCAGGGCGGCGACGAGCTTCTCGCTCTACCAGACGACGATGGCGGGGCTAAGCAGCCTGTTCAGTGTCGGCTGCTACGACGACACGGTCGTGGTCGGAGACGGCGGGCGCCTGAGATTCAGGATCAAGACCGTGCGGGTCGATACCTTTTCGATCCCGAACCTTTTGTCGACCCCGATCTAGAAGGATAGCCAGGCAGGCCGAACCCATGAACGACGCGCAATCTCTCACGCACTTTTACGGTCAGCTGATCGATGGCTCGAGCGCTGGTCCAGTGCCGGACGCGGTCGTGGTGACCCGAGGCTCGACCATCGTCTGGGCCGGGCCGCGGCACGCCCTGCCCGACAGCCTCGCCGACCCGGCGGCGACCCGGCTGGGCGGCCCCGGTCACACGGTGATGCCGGGCCTAATCGATGGGCACATTCACATCTCGTTCGGGGAGGCGCGCTCGGAGGAGGAGAACGCGCTGTACACCCCGGTCGAGTACCGGACCATCAAGGCGATGTGGTTCGCCCGTAAGGTGCTTCGCGCGGGCGTGACCAGCGCGTTCGACGCTGCGACCACCTTCAACATCGCGACCTCGGTGCGCGACGCGATCGAGGCCGGCCTGTTCGAGGGGCCACGTCTGGCGGTGTGCGGCAAGCAGCTGACGACCCACCAGGGCCTCGAGGCGTCGTTCCCGACCTGGATGCAGTGGCCTCCGGGCCAGGCGGGCGTGCTCGTCTCCAGCCGCGACCAGATCATAGACACCATCCGCCTGCAGGTGCGGGAAGGCGTTGACTGCATCAAGGTTTCCGGGTCGAGCGACTCCGCGATCTCGAACGCGCCCATCGAGGGGGCCGCCTTCACCGGCGAGGAACTGCGGTTAATCGCCGACGAGGCCCATCGCCTGCAGCGCCGATGCACCATCCACGCGCGGTCTAGGGAGTCCGCGCTGCTCGCGGCCAGGGCGCGCTTCGACTGGATTATGCACGCCTCGTTCATCGACGACGAGGGCATCGACCTGTGCCTTAAGCACGACATCACGATCGTCCCGACTCTGACGCTGCTCGCGAACATCATCGCCTCGGCGCAGCCGGGCGCGGGTGCGTCGGCGATCGATGCGTTCAGGCGGGAGTACGACGCGGCCGGCGAGAACCTATCGCGCGCCCACAGGGCCGGCGTGAGGCTGGTTGCGGGTTCGGAGTCGGGCTGGTCGCTGGTTCCGTTCGGCGAGTGGCACGCCCGGGAGATGCAGATCTTCGTCGAGCACCTCGGACTCACCCCGATGGAGGCGATCAAGGCCGCCACCTCGTCGGCAGCTCGCCTGCTGCCGCATGCGCAGGACAGCATCGGCGTGCTGGCCGCCGGACGCGCGGCCGACGTGCTGCTCATCGAGGGAGACCCACTCGCCGACATCACCCTGCTGCAGAAGCCCGCGCATCTCAAGGTAGTGATGAAGGCCGGCAAGCTCGTCGATATCGACTCGCCCATCCCCGAGCGCAAGATCTGGCCCTACGAGAAGAACCAGACCTTCCTGGGGGGCTGGTTCCGCTACGACCAGGAGACCGGCCTGGGCCGGGTGGTCTGAATGCGCCACGCTCCTATGAACCGTCTCACCGACAGAGTGGTCCTCGTCACCGGGGGCGCCCAGGGCATCGGCCTGGAGATCGCCCGCCGCCTCGCCGGCGAGGGGGCGCGGGTCGTCGCCTCCGACATAAACGAGGACGTCCTGAGCATCGGCTCGAGGATCGAGGGGCCGGATCCCGCGGCCGTCACCGGGCTGCGGCACGACGTGACCAGCGAGGAGTCCTGGGCTTCGGCAATCCAGCACGTTGAGACGCTCCACGGTCGCCTCGACGTCTTGGTAAACAACGCGGGCACGATCGTCACCAAACCGATCGAGCAGACCAGCCTGGCCGAGTGGCGGCACCAAAACGCCGTCAACCTCGACGGTACGTTCCTCGGGATTAAGGCCGCGCTCGACCTGATGCGACGCAGCGCCCGGACGACGCCACACGGCGGGTCGATCGTCAACATGTCCTCGATCGCCGGCCTCGTCGGCGCACCCCTGATGCCCGGCTACGCGGCCTCGAAGGGCGCGCTGCGGCTGCTGACCAAATCGCTGGCGGTCGACTTCGGGCGGCGCGGGTTCGCTATACGCGTGAACTCGGTTCACCCCGGGCTCACCGACACGTCAATGGCGCGCGAGCTGTTCGTAGCCAAGGTGCGCCAGGGCGCCAGCGCGAGCGAAGGCGAGGCGCGCCAGGCCTGGATCGACACCTACCCGATCGGCAGGATCGGTCGGCCGGAAGACATCGCCTCGGTCGTCGCCTTCTTGGCCTCCGACGACTCCGCCTACATGACCGGTTCGGAGCTGGTCGTGGACGGCGGCGCCACGGCGGTCTGAAGGATGGACACCGTGACATCGACGAACACCGGGAGGCAGGCTTGAAGGAACTCGCAGGCAAGATTGCCCTCGTCACCGGCGCTGGGTCCGGCATCGGCCAAGGCATGGCCCGTGCCTTCGCGGCCGCCGGAATGACGGTGATCGTCGCCGACATAGACCTCGACGCGGCGCAGGCCTGCGCGCAGGAACCCGCCCTGCTCGCGACGGGTTCGACGGCGTTGCGGTTGGACGTCGCGGACCGCGCGTCTTGGCGCGAGGCCACGGACCGGATCCGCGAGACCCATTGCTGCGTGCACGTGATCTGCAATAACGCGGGCATCTCGTACAGCCGTTTCCCGCTCGCCGAGCTGTCGCCCGTAGCCTGGGACCGGATCATGAGCGTTAACGTCACAGGTGTGTTCAACGGCGTCCACGCGTTCCTCGACTGTCTGTACGATCCCGCCGAAGGCGGTCACATCGTCAACACCGCGTCGATCCTCGGTTTCGTGTCGGCACCGGATCTCGGCGCCTACGTCACGTCCAAGTTCGCGGTCCTGGGAATGTCGGAGGTGCTCAGGCACGAGCTGACCCCGAAGGGGATCGGCGTGTCGGTGTTGTGCCCGGGCTTCGTGTCTACGCAGATCGCGGTGAACAGCATGAAGTACGCCGACGCCTCAGCCGACCCGCAGGCCTTCGCCGCCGAGCGCGCGGTCGCCGCCGAGAAGTTCAAGTCGGCGATGGATCCTGCGTGCGTCGGCATGCGCGTGGTTGAGGCGGTCCGGCGCAACGAGTTCTACGTATTCACGCATCCCGAGTACCACGCCGTACTCGAGAAGCGCTTCGAGGCGGTGCTGGCAGCTTTCGGACCGACGGCGCAGCCCGGCCACGCGGACGACGTCTCGGTGCTGGGTGCGAGCTGGCTGCAGCAGGAGCAACCCGAATGAACGAATCGAGAACGGCCATCGTGACCGGCGGGACCCGCGGCATCGGCCGCGTGATCACCCTGGCGCTCGCCGGCGCGGGCTACTCGGTGGTCGCCTGCGGCAGGACTGCAGTCGACCTGGGCGCGCCCGCAGGTGCCGACGTCAAGGTCGTGCCTTGCGACGTGACCGATCCGCAAGCGCTGCGCGCGCTGGTGGAGCACGTGCGCCTGACCCGAGGCGGCATCGACGCGCTGGTCTGCACGGCCGGGGCGGTGCTGCGCAAATCGATCGACGATGTGTCGCCGGAGGAACTGGAGGCCCTATTCCGAGTCAACGTGTTCGGATGCTACAACACGATATCGGCTGCGGTGCCGGTGATGCGCGCCGGCGCATCGATCGTGGTGCTCAGCTCGACGCAAGTCGACCGACCGATGCCCGGCATGAGCGCCTACTCGGCGTCCAAGGGCGCGCTCGAGGCGATGGTCCGCGCGCTAGCGGTGGAGCTCGGTCCGCGGAAGATCCGCGTCAACTCGATCCGGCCGTCCCTGGTACGCTCGGAAATCTGGACGCGCAGCGGCATGGATCCTGAGCAATACGAGGCACTGCTGCGCACCCGGGGCGCCCAGTATCCGCTGGGTCGCGCGGGCGAGCCCGAAGATGTCGCGGGGGCAGTCCTTTACCTGATGTCCGCGGCAGCGTGCTGGGTGACCGGAGCGTCGCTGGCAGTCGATGGGGGGCACGCCCTCGGCTGAATAGAAGATTGACGCGGTGCCGAAGCGTGTGTAAGATAAATTTCGGAGTAGTTTTTTTCGCCGGTTTCGTGAGCGGCTCAGCTGGAGCCACCCCTGGAATCGCTCATCGGATCGAATGATCCTCAACTTGGAGCGCAAATGAAATTTTTATCGATAGCCCTAGCCGCGTTTGTCGTCGGTGTGTTCGGCGGCGGGGCGCAGGCACAGGAAAAGATCAAGATCGGCATCGTCGCCGACTTCACGGGTCCGTATGCGACTTCGGGCATACAGTTCCGCAACGGTGTCGAGCTCTTCCTCACCGAGCGGGGTAACAAGGTCGGCGGCCGCGAGGTCGAGATCATCTATCGCGATACCGCGGGCGCCAATCCGGCGCTCTCGCGCCAGTTGACCGAGGAGCTGATCGTCCGCGATCGGGTCAGCTTGCTCGGGGGCTACTACTTCACCCCGAACGCGGCCGCAGTGTCGCAGATCATCACCGAGGCCAAGATCCCGACGACGGTATTCATCGCGGCCACGCCGTCCCTTACGCGCCAGTCGCCATACTTCGTGCGCGTGGGCTACACGAGCTGGCAGTCGGCGGTGATCGCGGCCCGGTACGCGCTCAAGACGGGCAAGAAGCGCGCGTACATCGCGGTATCGGACTTCGCGCCCGGTCATGACTCGCAGGAGGCCTTCAAGAAGGTCTTCGTCGAGGGCGGCGGGCAGATTGTCGGCGAGGACCGCATGGCGTTGAACACCAACGACTACGCGCCGTTCATCCAGCGGATCGCGAATGCAAAGGCCGACTCGGCCTTCATGTTCCTGCCGGTCGGACCGGGCTCCATCGGATTCATCAAGTCGTACGTCGAGCGCGGCCTGCTGCGCCAAGGGGTGCAACTCTTCGGCACGGCCGAAACCGACGACCTCGACCTGCCCGCGCTCGGCCCGGCTGCCGAAGGGATCATCACCTCCTTCTTCTACGCGCCCAGCGACCCGAACCCGATCAACCAGAAGTTCCTGGCCGGCCTGAAAAACAAGTTTGGCGACGCGGGCGCACCGAACTTCGGCGCGGTGACGGGGTATGACGGCATGCAGGTCATGTACAAGATGATCGAGGCGCAGGCGGGCAAAAAATGGGATCCGGACGCGGCGATCCAAGCGGCGAAGGGCCTGAAGCTCGCCAGCCCACGCGGCCAAATCGAGATTGACGCCGAAACCCGCGACATTGTCCAGACCATGTACATCCGTCGTGTCGAGAACGTGGGCGGCAAGCTGTCGAACGTTTACATCGACAACTATCCTGCAGTGAAGGATCCATGGAAGATCCTGAACAAATGATGGGAGCACGGCGGGCTGCGGACCTTGCATCGGCCGTCGGCCTTGGCGTGCCTGCGAGGCGCCCGTTGCGGCGCCCCACCAAGGTGTTTCTGGTGCCACGACCCGGCGGATAGTTCTGCCGTAACAAGGTATTCCATTGGACCTGTTCCTCAACAACGTCAGTTTCCTGATCGTCGACGGGATCGCGTACGGCATGGTGCTGTTCGTGATCTCCATCGGCCTGGCGATCACTATGGGGCTGATGCGCGTGGTCAACCTCGCGCACGGCTCGTTCGCGGCGTTCGGCGGCTACATCGGCATCAAGGCTGTCAACGAGCTTGGCGTGCCATTTCCGGTGGGGCTGATGATCGCGTTCTCGGGCACCTTCCTCGTCTCGATCGTGCTGGAGCGCCTGCTCTACGTGCATCTCTACAAGGCAAGCGAACTCAAGCAGGTACTCATGACAGTGGGCGTGATCCTGGTGTCCATCGCGAGCTTCAACCTCGCGTTCGGCGCGCAGTCGCTTCCCGTCAAGCTGCCGCCCTACCTGACCGGACCGGTCGACCTGGGATTCCGCGAGGTGCCGAGCTACAGGGTCTTCCTGATCGCGGTCGGGCTGGCGATGATGATCGGACTGTGGCTGCTGCTCGACCGGACCCGGTTCGGCGCCCAGATCCGTGCCGCGGTCGACAACCGGCACATGGCCGAATCGATGGGCATCGACGTCATGCGCCTGTTCACCATCACCTTCGCGCTCGGCAGTGGCATGGCCGGCTTGGGTGGCGCGCTTGGCGCCGAGATCCTGCCGCTCGAGCCCGTCTACGCGTTCAAGCACCTGCTGACTTTCCTGATCGTGGTGTCGGTCGCGGGCTTCGGGAACATCAAGGCGGTCGCCGTCGTGTCGCTGATACTCGGCGTCATCGACACCGCAGGTCGGTATTTTGTACCGGCCTACGGCGCTTTCGTGATCTACCTGACGATGATCGCCATCCTGCTGTGGCGGCCGAACGGCCTGTTCAGCAAGACCTAGCGCAAGAGGAGACCCATTGCAGCCCGACCCGATATCACCCCGCGCACGCATCCTGCAGGCGCTCGCCGCCGATCCGCGGACGCGGCTCCTTCACGGTCATCGCTTCCGCGCCGCCGAGGCCCTTCCTTGGATCCTTGCCGTCGTCGCGTACTTCGCGTTCGACACCTATCTGTCCCTCGGGATCGCGGTGCTAATCGCCGTGCTGTTCACGCTCTCGCTGGACCTGGTGATCGGCTACGCCGGCATCGCCACCCTCGGGCACGCAACCATGTACGGGTTCGGCGCGTACACGGCGGGCCTTGTGGCGGTCCACTTCACACGCGAGCCGGTCACCGGGCTGTTCATGGCGATGCTCGCCGGTGCTGCGATGGCGTTCGTGACCGGACGACTCTTCCTGCACCTGCGCGGCAACACACTGATCATGCTGACCCTCGCGGTTGTCGTTATGCTGTCCGAAGTCGCCAACAAGGCCACGTCCCTGACCGGCGGCGAGGACGGGTTGCGCGGGGTCGTCATCGATCCGCTGTTCGGGATCTACAAGTTCGACATCTGGGGTCGCACCCGCTACTGGTACGTGCTGGTCACCCTGTTCGTCCTCTTCTTGATCGCACGTCGCATCGCGCATTCATCCTTCGGCTTCGCGCTGCAGGGGATCCGGGAAAACGACCGGCGGATGTCCGCGATCGGGTCGCCAGTGCCCTGGCGGCTTCTCGTCATCTACACGATCGGGGGGGCCTTCGCCGGCGCCGCCGGTGGTCTGCTAGCGCAATCGAACCGGTTCGTGGGGCTTGACGTGTTCAGCATCTCCACGACCTCCACCGTGCTGATCATGCTGGTCTTGGGCGGCACCGGGCGACTGTACGGTGCGCTCGTCGGCGCCGCCATCTACGTGATGCTCCACCACTTCGCCTCGGCCATCAATCCGTTCCACTGGATGTTCGTGGTCGGGGCCGTGCTGATCCTGACCGTGCTGTTCGCGCCGGCGGGCCTGTTCGGCCTCATTGAGAAGCTCTCGTCGCCACTGAACAGGCGAGCCCGATGAGCGAATCGCCCGCACTGGAGATCAAGGGGCTGTGCAAGTCCTTCGGGAGCCTCGAGGTCTCCCGCAACGTCTCGCTCGCGCTCGAGCGAGGCGCCCGCTCCGCGCTGATCGGTCCCAACGGGGCCGGCAAGACGACGCTGGTCAACCTCATGACCGGCGTGGCCAAGCCCTCGCGCGGCTCGGTCAGCATCGGCGGCGAGGACGTCACTGGGCTCTCGCAGGCCGGACGGGTGAAGAAGGGACTGGCGAGAACCTTTCAGATCAACAACCTGTTCCGCGAAATGACCGTGCTCGAGAACGTCTATCTCGCGGCGAGCGAGCAGGCCGGCGTTGCGGGCGACCCGTGGCGGCCGGCGGCGCGGCATCGCGGCGTGTTCGAAGACGTGATCGACGCGCTCGAGATGCTGCGGCTCACCGACGAGGCGAACACCGTTGTACGGCACCTGCCCTACGGCAAGCAGCGCCTGGTGGAGATAGCCATCGCGCTCAGCCTCAAGCCGAAGATCCTGCTGCTCGATGAGCCCGCCGCGGGCGTGCCCTCGGTGGAGGTCGAGTGGCTGCTCGACGTGTTCATGGGACTTCCCAAGGACCTCTCGATCCTCATCATCGAGCACGATATGGACATCGTCTTCAAATTCGCGAGGAAGATCTTTGTGCTCGTCCAGGGCGCGATGCTGATGTCCGGCACGCCCGACGAGATCGCCGCGAGCGACGAGGTCCAGGCTGTGTATCTCGGACGCAGCCTCGAGGGCAGGGAGCGATGACCGCCACCCTGACCGTCGCCGGCCTGACCGCCGGCTATGGCGACACGACGATCCTAGACGATGTGTCGCTGACGATCGCGTTGGGTGAGTGCGTCTCGATGATCGGCCGCAACGGTGTCGGCAAGTCCACGCTGCTAGAGACGCTGAGTGGTCACACGACCGTGAAGTCCGGGCAGATCGTTCTCGACGGCCGACAGGTGACCTCGATGCCCGCTAACGGGCGGGTGCGTCTGGGCCTGGGCTACGTGCCGCAGGAGCGTGAGATCTTCCAGTCGCTGACGGTGCTGGAGAACCTCACCGTGTGCGCCCGACCCGGAAAGTGGGGGCTCGAGCAGGTTCTCGAGCTGTTCCCGTCACTGCGCGCCCGTCTGGTCAACATGGGGAACCAGCTGTCGGGCGGCGAGCAGCAGATGCTTTCGGTCGCCCGGGCGCTGATGACCAACCCCCGGCTGCTGATGATGGACGAGCCCTCCGAGGGACTCGCGCCCGTCGTGGTCGACCAGCTGTTCGACGCTATGTCCTTGCTGCGCGACGACGACGACATGAGCATCCTGCTCGTCGAGCAGAAGGTCGACCGGGCGCTGCAGTTCTCGGCGCGCTCGATCGTGATGGATCGCGGAAGGATCGTGTTCGACGGGCCGAGCGCGCGACTCAGTGAGGACAGTCACTTCCTCGAATCCCTGATCGGCGTTGGGCGCAGGCATTAGCGCCGCGCCCGTAGCGATGCCGCTGACCCAGCCTGCGACACAACGTCCCATCTTCCCTGAAAGGCACCTCGCATGAACGGCAGCAATCCCCCTCCAGTTTACGATGCGATCGTCGTCGGCGCCGGCTTCGCCGGCCTGTACCAGCTTCACAGCCTGCGCCAGGCGGGGTTCACTGTGCGCGTGCTCGAAGCCGGGGACGGCATCGGTGGCACCTGGTTCTGGAACCGCTACCCGGGCGCGCGTTGCGACATAGAGAGCCTGGACTACTCCTATTCTTTCAGCAAGGAACTGGAGCAGGAGTGGGTCTGGACCGAACGCTATGCGCCGCAGCGCGAAATCCTTGCCTACATCGAGCATGTCGCGGATCGCTTCGACCTGCGCCGCGACATCCAGCTCCGGACCCGGGTATCCGCCGCGCGGTTCGACGAGGCCGAAGGCCGCTGGCTGGTCACGACCGAGGCCGGGGAATGCTTCTCGGCCCGGTACTGCATCATGGCTACCGGCTGCCTGTCGATTCCGCAGGCGCCGAAGTTTCCGGGCCTGGAGAGCTTCGAGGGTGACTGGTACCACAGCTCCGACTGGCCCAGGCAAAGCGTCGATTTCAGCTGCAAGCGCGTCGGCGTCATCGGCACCGGTTCCAGCGGCGTCCAGATGATCCCGGTCATCGCCGAATCGGCCGCGCAGCTCACCGTTTTTCAGCGCACCGCCAACTTCAGCGTGCCGGCGCAGAACGAGCCACTGACACCCGAGGTGCTGGCGGAGGTCAAGCAGAACTATGGCGCGCGCCGCGCTCGCGCGCTCGAAGCCGTGACCGGCCATTACCTGATCTCCAACGACAAGTCGGCGCTTGAGGTGGACGACGCGGAGCGGCGCGAGCAGTTCGAATGGCGCTGGCGGGGCGCCGGCGGCGGGTTCCGGATGATGCGGGCGTTCAACGACCTGCTAGTCAACAAGCAGTCCAACGAACTCGCGGCGCAATACGTTCGCGGGAAGATCCGCGACGCTGTGCGCGACCCAGCGACCGCCGAGCTGCTCTGTCCCCGGGACGACCTGCCTTTCGGCACGAAGCGGCTGTGCGTGGACACGAACTACTACGACACCTTCAACCGCCCCAACGTGTCGCTCGTCGACGTCAGGTCCGACCCCATCGTCGAGGTGACGCCGACCGGCCTTCGCACGGGCACCCGCGAGTTCCCGTTCGACGTGATCGTGTTCGCCACAGGCTTCGACGCAATGACCGGCGCGCTCAAGTCCATCGACATCGTGGGCCGGGGTGGCTGGTCGCTGTGCGACAAATGGGCCGACGGACCGCTCACCTATCTAGGCTTGGCCGTCTCTGGCTTTCCCAACCTTTTCGTGCTGGCGGGCCCGGGCAGCCCGTCCGTGCTCAGCAATATGGTGCTGTCCATCGAGCTTCACGTCGACTGGGTGACTCGGTGCATCGACGAGATGCGGTCCAAGGGCCTGACCCGCGTCGAGGCGGAGCAGGCAAGCGAGGACCAGTGGGTTGCCCACGTCAACGAGGTAGCCGCGCGGACGCTCTATCCCACGGCCAACTCTTGGTACATGGGCGCGAACATCCCCGGCAAGCCGCGCGTGTTCATGCCATACGTCGCGGGTGTCCCCGCCTATCGGAAGATCGTGGAGGAAGTCGCCGCAAAGGGCTACGAGGGGTTCGTGTTCGGCTGACTTTTAGGAACTGCACCCTGATGCAGGGCGATACACCGGGTGCTGGCCAAGGTTCGGCGGACCGGCAACAATTCTTGGGCTTAGCAAACCACCCCCACGCCAGTGCTAGCTTTCCTACCGTCACTTTTGGCAACGAAAACAAATCGACCTCCACAAGCAACGCTCCTGACTACCGAGTTCATCTCAATAATCTTTTACATAATTTATTAAAATATAGGGTATACACCCTGACTATGCTCTGGCCAATGGCCCAAGATTAATAACAGTAGGTTGCTGAACCCAGAAAGCATTACAGGGCATTACAGTGGCGGATCTGAATTTAACAATTACGGAACTGTTGGCTACAGTACCGAACAAAAGTATGAAGTCTTAAAACGAATTACGATCTAACTGACGTTATGAAAAGTGGCTAAAAAATTTGGGTAAAAACATTTGCCAATTTATGATGAGTCAAGATGTTTTTAAATGGGGTTCCTCGGAACTTTCCATGCTTGCGAATTGAGCATCCAACGGACCGGCCACAGTTTCAAGTCATTCCCACATTCTCAGGAGAACATCCATGGCGCGCTACTCATATCCTTCTATTGACAACCTGACAGGCAATCTCGCAAAGGAAATGCGCGAGAGAATTGGCCCTGGTCGAGGCAACGTCTGGCGGATGCTGTTGTTAACGCCGGATGCTGCGGAGAAATTCATAGCCTTTTCGGAGGAGGTTCGGAATCAAAATGCAATTCCTTCAGAAATTCGGGAGTTGATGATATTGCGTGTCGGCCACTTATGTAATGCTCCTTACGAGGTTCACCATCACAAACGAATCGGACGCTCTGTTGGACTAAGCGAAGTGTCGATTGCGGCATCCGCCATCGGGTCGACCGCCACTGGTATCGATAGATCGGAAAAGTTTGTACTTGGCATGGTTGAGGAGCTCGTCGAGAACAAACAATTGTGTCAAGCAACTTTCGATCAGGCCGTAGCTGAATACGGAGTTCGGACGGTTGCAGACATGGTGCTAATGGTCGGTTTTTACACAATGGCAAGCATGTTCCTGAACAGCTTTGGTGTCGAAGTTGAGCAACCTCCCATCAAGGATTGAGCGAAAAATCTTCCAATATCAAAGCTGACTAAGTAATCACCATGGTCATCAAACCAAACAAAAAAACAAACAAAGCTAGATCGCATGCATTCTAGGCCGGTCTCGCCATTTGTAAAAAAGTGCTGGACGACGATTATTTCGAGCGCTCTTTCAAAAATACCGACGACTTGAACATGCCTTTCCAAGACTTGGCAACGGAGTTCGATTGGGGCAAGTGTGGACGCATCTGGGTTTGTCAATGTATATTGCGCTCAAGCGACCCTCAGAAATCAAGATCCATTTAAGTGGCGCTATTCGCAATGGGGTGACGCGCGATGAAATGCGCGAGCTGATCTTGCATTCTTTCCTATATTGCGGTGGCCCTGCCGCACTTGACGCTTACAAAACCATGTGCAACGAATTGCCCATCATCGCAGCGTTAATAAAAAAAACCGCTAAAAAAAGCGTTTAAAGCTCAATAAAGTTAGGGAATACCTGCCATCTTGGCAAACACCTCTGCAGTGGATGCAGTGTCTTCTTGCGAGAGGCCCTGCGCCATGGCGGCTGTGTAAATCGATGCAGCGGTTTGAAACATAGGAGTAGGGCAGTCAACTGATTTGGCCATCTGCCCGATGACTTCCATGTCTTTTTGCCAGACCTCAACTTTCATGGTGGGCGGGCTGTATTTGCGTTCCACCATCATGCCCATGCGCAGACGCATGCAACCAGTGCCAAGCACGGGGCTATTTCCAAATAGTTTGAGCATTTCGCTTGGGTCCACCCCCATCTTGCGGGCCAGCGCGACTGATTCTGCATAGGCCACGTTATAAATAGCAACCAAGTGATTGGCAGAGAACTTCAATTTGGTGCCATTGCCAAAGACGCCCACATAAGGAACGTTGTCCGTGAAGACTTCTAAAACAGGCAAGGCTTTTTTGTAAGCGGCTTTGGTGCCACTAGCAAAAATAGTCCAAGTTCTATCTTTCATACGTACCGCGGTGCCGCTGATCGGGCAATCGAGTGCAGTAACACCGACGCTTCTGAGGGTTTTTGCGAAGAGGTTTTTATCGGCCATCGCCAGTGTGCTGGTTTCAATTACGATGGGAGTTGTTTTTGATTTTCTGGTGAGTAGGCCATCGACGATAGCCTGAGTCACTTGTTCCAGAGCTTTGGCAGTTGCTACTGAAACAATCAAGATATCAGCTTGGGTCGAGACATCGTTGGCATGTAGCAAGAATTGTCCGCCGTGTTTTTTAAAGCGATTCTTAGCATTTGCGTCAATATCAAATCCCCAGACTCTGTAGCCACCGTCCAAAAGTGCCTCGGCCATAGTTCCACCCATGATGCCGAGTCCGTAGATGCCTACTGTTGGCAGAGTCGATGCGGGTTTACTTTTCATAGGTTAGGTTAGGTTAAGGAGAAGATTCAATAAACAAAACCTTAAGGCAAACAATAAGTTTTAAGGGTTCTGGAGCGTTGTGTAAGCAAATGCGAAAAGGTAAGATATGTTAACAATTAATGCAAACACCGTAACGGAGGCAAACCCTAATAGTGCATCAAGTCCACTAATTAACCCCAAAACTAAAGATCATTTCACAAGTCAAGCTGAGCCAGCTAGAGTCAAATTCAAATTTAATGATCCGCTTGGTCTTGCCCAGCTCTGGTTGGAACCCAAATACAAGTCAATTTATTCGCAATTTTAAAAGGTTAAAATGAAATACTTTTCTAGTCGCCGACGTGAATTCTCAGTCCTCTTGGGTACATCTCCTCTTTGGGGTTATGCACAAGAAGCTCCTGATAAGTATCCCAGCAAACCCATTCGATTGATAGTACCAAACGGCGCATCTAGCTCGACGGATACTAATGCCCGACTGTTCGCCAAAGAGGCTTCCGTTGCACTAGGGCAACCTTTTGTGATTGAAAATAAAGCTGGAGCAGCCGGCAATATTGGCAGTGAATTTGTTGCAAGGTCGGCGCCAGACGGGTACACAGTTTTATATGGCTTTAACTCTATACCAACAATAAGTCCGCATCTTTACAAGAAGCTGACCTATGATTTTAATGCTGACCTGATGCCCGTCACACAGCTTTATGTGGGTAGTTATGTGCTCGCGGTAAATAATTCGATGCCTATAAAAAACTTCGAAGAATTTGTCGATTTTGCAAAAAAGAATCCTGGCGTTATAAGTTATGGCACGGACGGAACCGGAACGGTCAGTAACCTTTGCGGTGAGATGATTTCTTCTACGTTAGGCATCAAGTTAACGCACATACCTTACAAGGAGACGCCGGTTGTCGATTTGATTTCTGGCAATCTTCAGGCATTAATTGGACCTCTAACTACGATCCAAGAGTATGTTAGACGCGGTCAGATGAGAGGGATACTTTCCACGCGGACTACACCCATACCTGCATTACCTCAGGTACAACTACTCCCCACCTTTTTACCAGGTGTTTCTGTAGCTGGTTGGCAGGCAATATTTGTTCCTAAAAATACGCCCTCGCCAATTATTTCTCGCCTACAAATGGCGTTCAAGCACGCCCTAAACTCTCCCGAAGTCTCCGCGAGAATAAAAATGGTCGATGGAGAGGGAGTCGGAGGAACGCCTCAGCAGCTGACGGAAATTATTTCTCGGGAAAACCGCCAATGGCGCGACCTTATCTTGAAGATTGGTTTAAAAATAGATTAAAGATCTGCGTGCTAGCTCTTAGTAATTCGTACAAGTTGGAGCCGAGGCATCCGAACGGCGTGCGACCGACATGTTGACGCTTGAGCGGTCCGTGTTGGATTGGTATTCTCTTGCAAATGGAATGGGCATGGAGCCAGCTCGAGTGACAACCCTTGAATATCTTGAAAAGTACTTCCTTCGATCTGTTGCCATTCAGAGCCCTACACTTATTGAGGTGATTCTATGACTGACACCCGGGCCCGCCGATCATTACGACGGGCTATTGAAATGGACTTTGCGAATCCATGCTGGCTAAGCTTTTCGACGTGAGTATGGAAAATAAGTTCGACTATATTATTGTCGGAGGTGGCACTGCGGGTTGTGTACTTGCGAGCAGACTATCTGCAGACCCAAGGCGCAAAGTCCTTATTTTGGAAGCAGGGCCCGATGTCGTACCCGGTCATGAACCTGTCGACATACTTGATACATATCCCACTTCTTACTATAACTTGGACTATGTCTGGAAAGACTTATTTGGCAGTTGGACAGGGAAAATAAGGCAGCCTATCAAGCAAGCCAAGATTCTCGGCGGCGGATCCTCCGTAATGGGAATGGTCGCCTTAAGAGGGACGGCAGACGACTACAACGAATGGGACAAACTGGGCGCTTCTGGGTGGGATTGGCCAAATGTCTTGCCCTATTTTCGAAAGCTTGAATCCGATACTGATTATTCAGGTCCGTTGCACGGCGACTCGGGACCTGTTCCTATTTCGAGGATTCCCCGTAAAGATTTGCCTCCGTTTCACTTGAGAATGGAAGAGTATGCCAAGGCGGCGGGCATACAGTTGGCAGATGATCTGAACGGAAATTTCGCTGACGGGCTTGGGGTTGCACCACAAAGTGTTTTCAAGGATCGACGAGCGTCGGCCTCCATTTGTTATTTAGATCGCAATGTCAGAAAAAGAGAAAACCTAACGATCATTACTCAAGCGAATGCCACGAGGATTGCATTTGAAGGCAGGCGCGCAACGGGTGTCAGTGCGATAGTAGATAACACATGTCAACATTTTGTCTCAAGAGAAGTTATTGTCACCGCTGGGACGCTTAGAACCCCTGCGCTCCTAATGCGATCGGGCGTAGGTCCTGCGAACCACTTGTACGAGAGTGAAATTCCAGTAGTCTTCAACAGCCTTGGGGTAGGTAAAAATCTTCAGAACCATCAAATTATTTACACGGTTGCACATATGAAACGTGCTTTTCGTCCGCTAAAAACTGCACGCCGCCATACGACTACCATTGACAGATATTCCTCTAACCTAGACGGTGCTCCTCCGTCGGACATGTGCTTGTCCCTAATCAGTCAGACAGGTTGGCATGAACTCGGCACTTATCTAAGTTCGCTGGCAGCAGTGAATCTCAAGCCTTTTTCGAGGGGGCAATTAACTCTCGATCCATTAAGTCCATCTTCGAAATCGGTAATAGCTTTCAATTTTCTAAGCGATGAACGTGATATTTTAAGATTGTGCGAAGGGGTACGTCGTATTGATCGTTATTTAAAATCGGCTGAGCTTCGAGGCATCTATCACGCGGTAGTTCCAGTAACAAACCCAGCAAGTTTTAGGGCTTTCAATAACATAAACACAATCAATGCGATCAAGGCCAAGGCAGTTGCGCTTTTGATTGATGCATTCCCAGTTCTTGGAAAGGTCGTTCTTTCAGCGATGAGTGATGAAGTATCAAGCTTTGACAATATCATCGCGGACGACGACAAACTTCGCAACTTCATCGCAAACAGTGTTACTGGAATGGCTCATCCGGTAGGGACTTGCAAAATGGGGAAAGAATCTGATAAAACTGCTGTGGTAGGGGGCGACGGAAAAGTATTTGGCTTGGACTGTTTAAGGGTGGCAGATGCATCGATCATGCCTACTATTCCGCGAGGAAATACAAATATACCGACACTCATGATTGCCGAAAAAATATCCAACACAATCCTAAGCGAGTGATCATTTATGTATGTTGGTCGGCCGGTAGTTCAACTAAGCCACGATGAGCTTGGCTAAACAAATCGACCCCACGTATGGCGATCACACGGTATGGCAAGACGTGTACCTTCAGCACGCAAGCTGGCGATGTGTATCTGAAATTGACGCTAGACTGGCAAACACCAAAAAGAGTTCGCTCTGAAAAATGGATCCGCGTTTTTACAGAACGGTGAGTTGTGCGCGACCGGGATGCCCCTGTTGGGAGGCGCGCTGCGATTGCGCCGATGATCAGTGGTTTCGCTCGATCATGCAATGCAAGATCTCAAAAGACACGGTTTTGCGAATCCGAACAGCCGCCGTGCAGTCGCCGCCTCCGCCGAATGGTCGCCATCACCAGACTACTCCCGAAGCAGCAAGCGCACCAGATCCGCGGCGAACGTGGGAAGGCTCTTCATGTCCCTAACGCAGACATAGAGCATGCGTTCGGCCCAAGGTTCGGTGAGAGATATCAGCTTAATCTTAAAGCGGGATTGGAGCCGTGCGGCGACGGCGCCAGGAATCACTCCGATGCCAACATGCGCCTCGATCATCCGGGCGACGGCTTCGAAGTTACCCACCTCGACACGAAACTTGAGCGGACTTCCCAGATTGCTGGCGGCCTGAAGCAAGAACGGATGAATCGCGCTCCACTCCGACAGCCCGACGTAGTTGTAGTCCAGCGTTTCGGCGAACGACAGCGACTCGCGTGCCGCCAGCGGATGATCTTCCGGCGTGACGAGCACCAGCCGGTTCTCGCGGTACGGGAAGAATTCGACATTTCCCGTGCCCGGACGACCCGCAACGATGCCGATGTCGGCTGAGCCTTCCGCAACCGCCTTCACGATGAGGTAGCTCAGGCGCTCACGTAGCTGCACATCGACGTTCGGATGCGTGCTCAAGTACTCCTGCAGCGCGTCCGGCATGAATTCGGTCATGGCTGTGGTGTTGGCAAACACCCGGACATGGCCCTTGATGCCCTGTCCGAAGTCCTGCATGTCGCCCCTGAATTGCTCAGCTTGTGCGAGCATGGTGCGTGCATGTCGCAGGAACGCGTCGCCTGCGGGCGTGAGGCTGATACCATGGTTTGTTCTGTAGAACAGCTGCGAGCCGAAATTGATCTCGAGATTCTTGATCCGGATACTCGCAGCTGGAAGCGAGAGGCAGCTCTGCTCCGCGCCCCTGGTCATGCTCTGAAGGTCGGCGATATTGACGACCAACTTCAGGTCGGTCAGATCGAAATGCATCGGCATGGTGAATGGTGGCGGTGACCTGCACGCGCTGACTTCGATCGCGGCAATCACAGATTATTATGCCATTTGTCTTCGAAGGGCTGGAATCGAAGGCCACTTCGGGCCGATTCACCCTGCTTGTTTTTTTGGGTCCGCACGCGACGTGCCGAAATTCAACTCGTCCAGCCAGACCACTCGCACAGCGCCCGGCCCATGATCCATTCGAGGTCGGAGTCATCCAGCCAGGTGAACTCTTCGAGGAACAGGTTCACCGCAACCCTGTAGCTGCACGGCAGCCGGGTGAGGTCCGTTCCCCAGAACAGGCGCCGGGGTCCGTATGCTTCGCACACCGCACGCAGGTAAGGGTGAATTCCGCGATGCGGATACGGCTCGCTCGAGAACAGTGGCACGGCGGACATCTTTACAGAGATGTTGGCGCAAGACGCCAGCCTGAGGAGATCGTCCAGGTGCTCGAACGCCGCGGCGTCCTTGGCGCCGCGTCCGATCGCCAGGTGATCAATGGCCAGTTGCAAGGCTGGGAATTTTCTGGCGATGCGCTCGAGCCCCGCCAGTTCGCCGGGCGCATGGACCATGACCGGAAGTCCAGCCTTCTGCGCCGCATCCCAGAACCAGTCAGCCGCCTCACCGCTCACATAAGGACGCATTTGCGGCGTATGAAGCGTGAGCCGTATGCCCAGCATCTCCGGCTGTGCGAGCCACGTGGCCACCGCTTGCGGGTTGGGCACGCTCACATCGAAACGGCCCATGACGCGGAACTTGTCCGGGTGGAGGCGCGCCGCGTCCACCGCAGCGCTGTTATCCCAGCCCTCCCAATACGGGGGCACGAGTAAGGCCCGATCGACGTTCGCGGCACGCATCTCGGCCAGCACATCGGTCCTGCCAAACGGCCGGTCGCCATGGCGTGGCTTACTTTCCGGGTCGTCCCTGTGCCACACGTGGACCTGTGAATCGACAATAAGCATGTAAGAGCCTCGCTGCGTCTTTCAGTGCAGGGGACGCATAAAACCCCTTGCGGGTAAACGTTTCATAGTCCCTCCGGCCTGCGCCTAGGGTATTGAAGCATCAACACTTGCGCACCATCGTCCGACGCATTGATACGGATGGGTGGCTCTTCCGGGGTGATCGCGACGCCAGCACGGGGAAAGAGCCGCCTGCCATTGCATTCGGCCGCTCCCGCGATCACCATCAGCACCTGGCCGCTTCCGGACGACGGCTCCAACCCTGAGTATTCGGTACCCGGAGCCATCGAGATCAACTCCGCTGCCAGCCCCTGTTCAGAATCTCGTGTCGGCGCATCTAACAGTTTCTTGACCGCCACACCCGTCAATGCCCTGAGCGACTCGCGGGTTTCCGGAACAATCGGGTCCATCACGATCGACAGCTTCGGGCCGGGGTGGGTTTTCAGCTTATCGCGCAACTCCGGCCGAATCAGGTATTGGCCGGATCCGAGCGTGTCGAAGCTTGGGCGCAGTACGTAATACGACAGCCCTCCCTGGCCGGCGACGATAGGGCCATATCCCGTATAGCGATTCGAATAATGCAGCGTGAGCGCGCTCACCGCGTGACGCCCCATCGTGCCATTTCCATCGACAAATAGCTGGAATTGATCCTGCGAGTGATAGTGCGCAAGAACGGTCGAGCCCGCCAAAGGCTGCTCAACAAGCAGCATCTGAGGGACCCCCGGTTTACGTTCCGTGTAATCGGTGCGAAAGCTTTGGGGATCGTTGCCGAACAGATTGGGGTCCGACTGCCGAACCCGGGTTTCGCCGGGAAGCATTTTATCGATGGTGATGATCATTGCAAAATAAACTTTCTCATACGGGACACGGCGGGCAACCAAAGTATAGGGAGTGACGGCAGCGCAAGCTTTGCCTTTTCAAAAGGGGGACTTAGCCCTTTTTCAACGGAGTGGCTTGTCGCCGCGCAAGATTCGTGGGTAGACTTGACAAAACGGCCTCGAGGAGGTCTCGAGTTTGAGTCTAGGGGCAAAACCATGCCTTAGGTCAAGCAGCGCACCTGCCTTCTCTGCAATCATGTTGCGATGAAGTGGGCAGCAATCCCGAAGCCGCGATACCGGCCGGCGATCCTGACAAGAGTAATTTCCAAGGAGACAAAGTGCGTATAAAGTTCATTTTAAGCGGCCTTCTGTTAGCGCTGGCCCCCATGTTTGCCGCTGCCGATACCTATCCCACCGGCGTGGTCAGATTGCTCGTACCGTTCTCGCCCGGTGGCACAAGTGACCTGGTCGGAAGAGTGGCGGCTCAGCAGATGTCCGAGCAGATGAACGCGTCAATCGTAGTCGAGAACCGAGTGGGCGGAAGCGGCGTCATCGCCTATTCGGCCCTGGCCAGGTCGCAGCCTAACGGCTACATGGTGGGGGTGGCGGAGATGGGCCTCACCATCGTCCCGAGCCTGAGGAAGACACCCCCGTTCAGCGCGACAAAGGACTTCACCCCTATCTCACTGCTGATGCGCACGCCGATGGTGCTCGTGATCGATCCCACGCTCAAAGCCAACAATCTGGCGGAGTTCATAGCAATGGCGCGCGCGAATCCAGGCAAGCTGAACTACGGGTCCGCCGGTGTGGGCTCGGTGAACCATCTGTCCGGCGAGTTTTTCAAGCGAACTGCCAAGGTTGACATCGCGCACGTGCCGTTCAAGGGGGGCGCCGGCGAAGTGACCATGGCCATGATGGGAGGGCAGATCCAGATGTTCCTGACGCCAGCACCGTCCGTCCTGCCGCACATCAAGAGCGGCAAGTTGCGCGCGCTGGCAGTCGCCAGCAACAAGCGTGAGCCATCGATTCCAGACGTTCCGACAACGGCCGAGGCGGGCCTTTCCGACTTGGTGGTCTACTCCTGGTTCGGGCTGGTCGGCCCTCCAAGCATGCCCAAGGAAATCGTGAACAAGCTCCAGTCTGAAGCTTCCAAGGCGCTGGCGAATCCCGCGGTCAAGGCACGCCTGTCGGCTCTGGGCGGTGAATCGGTGGGAAGCAGCGCGGAGGACTTCTCGACGTTGCTGGAAAGCGAAGTGCGTCGCTGGTCTGAAATCATTGAATCCGCGGGAATCAAGGCGGAGTAGGCTATCCGTCGGCGCTGTCACCCGGCCCGGATGGAGGGGTGGTGGTGCCGGACCGTACCGGCAGTCCCGCCAATTGGCGAAGAACCTCGAAATACGAGACGCTGTCCTGCTCGGCCCGTCCTTGAGCGGCGGCGGCCTGCTGGAGTTGCGCCCAGAGGCTCGTGATGAACATCGGTGCCGCGTAGAGGGCGCCCTGCTCCAGAACCAGTCGGGAGTCCTTGAGCGATGTCTGCGTCTGACCTTCGGGCGTGTAGTCTCCGTGAAGCATCTTCGGACCCTTGTCCACCATGGTCTTGGATCCGGAGGCGCCATCCTGTAGCACCTTCAGCAGAACCGCACCATCAACGCCGGCCTTTGTCCCGAGCAACATGCCCTCGGCCATCGCCATGCGATTGCCATTCAGGACGAGATTGACGATGAGTTTGGTCAGCGCGCCCGCGCCGACAGGCCCCATGTGATGGGCGGCCCTGCTGAACGCGGCGAAGTAACGCCGGCACGCGTCGAAGTCGGCATCCGCCCCCCCGGCCACAACCACAAGATCCTTCTTCCATGCCATGGTGCTGGTGCCGCTGACCGCCGCATCCAGAAAGCGGATGCCACGGCCGGCGAGTTCACTTCCCAATTGTTGAGAGTCCTGTGGCCGCGATGTCGTGGTGTCGGCGAACAGCATGCCGGGGCTGGCACCTTCGGCGATGCCGTCCGGGCCGAAGACGGCCGCCCGTACGATCTCACTCGTGGGCAGCGAGGTCAGCATGAATGCCACGCCGCTCGCGGCGGCGGCGGCCGACGTCGCGGGCATGCCGCCCTGGTCGACGAACTGGTTCATGCGCATCGGATCGACATCGAAGCCACGTACTTCAAAACCGCTTACCAACATGGAATGCGCCAAGGCCTGCCCCATGAGGCCCAGGCCGACGATGCCTATTCGCTCAGTCATGAAGAGTTCCTTTGAACAGTTACAGCGGCGGCACCGCTTCACAAACATCTTAAGTGTTCGTTGTATCACAAACAGCAAAGTGGCAACAGCCTATTGTCCGAAGTTATTGCCAACCACCTTAACACGACCGATCGAACCGATATGCAATCCGCCCCCGCAGGTGTAGCGGATCGCCGTATTGGATCCACGTTGCCACCGTCTGTTCCCACACAAACTCCACATATTGGTGGCGGCTAAAGCAAAGCGTCATCACAAACGCCCAGGGGCGCTGAAGTTTGCCACTGGGGTGCTCGATGAGCGGGCCCTGGCCAAAGTCCACTTGGGCCGCTTTACCCGGCTCAAAATCCAGGCGACAAGTCGTCTCGGGTGGTAAGTTTTTCTTGAAGTCCCCAAGCATCCGGCGAACAGCGGAGTAGCTGCCCGTCCAGCCAAAGTCACGCTTAAGGGTGGCTTG
>Ga0164295_10001095_pt1 | contig 22414 bp, 16 predicted proteins | sample GEODES006metaG_FD_111798 | JGI IMG/M metagenome (GOLD analysis project Ga0164295, IMG submission 111798) | Oligotrophic lake water microbial communities from Sparkling Lake, Wisconsin, USA - GEODES006 metaG | ecosystem: Environmental > Aquatic > Freshwater > Lake | place: USA: Sparkling Lake... | reverse complement strand
CCCAGAAAGGACGACATCATGAAACACATCTCTACAAAATGGATTGCGCTGGCCCTTTTCAGCACGCTTGCAACAGTTGCCGGTGCGGCCCACGCCGGCCCTCTCGGCCAGGGTTTTTCGAGCGCTCACGCGCACCACAGTATCGCGGTCCGCGGTGGCGCCCATGGCGGTCAAGGCTGGGGCGGTGGTCATGGCCACGGTGGTCACGGTCACGGTGGTCACGGTCACGGTGGTCACGGCCACCGTGGCTACGGCGGCTGGGTAGCGCCACTTTTGGGTGCGGCAATTATCGGTGGGGCCATTTACTCCACCCTGCCCTCGGCTCCCGTGGTGATTCAGCAAGCGCCTGTCATGGTCCCCCAACAACAGGTCGTCACCGACCCGTCCCGTGTCAGTTTCTACTGTCCTGCCTACCAGCAGTACTATCCGAATGTGACCCAGTGCCCCACCGCCTGGCAGGTTGTGCCTTACTGAAAAAAAATTTGACAGATTTAAAGTCGAGCACAGCGGCCAGGCGCGGTCATCACCGTCTTGACAAAAGACTTTTCGAAAACGCCTGTTTAATGCGCTTGGTCCCAGTTCGGACCCAGGCCCACCTCGGCCAACAAGGGGACTTTCAGCGCTGCCACACCCGCCATCAGGCGTGGGATTTCTGACTTCACCCAGTCCACCTCCGCTTCGGGGACCTCAAACACCAGTTCGTCATGCACCTGCATGATGACCATCGTTTTGCGCTGCTGATCATCCAGCGCTTTTTGCACCGCCACCATGCTCAACTTGATCAAATCGGCCGCAGTGCCTTGCATTGGCGCGTTGATGGCGGCCCGCTCAGCGCCCGCACGACGCGGGCCGTTGGGCGAATTGATTTCAGGCAAATACAAACGCCGACCCAGAACGGTCTCCACATAGCCCTGCGTTTTCGCCTGCTGACGGGTCTCGTCCATGTAACGTTTAACCCCTGAGAAGCGCTCAAAATAGCGGGTAATGTAGTTTTTGGCTGCGGTGTTGTCGATGCCCAGTGATTTGGCCAAACCGAATGCACTCATTCCGTAAATCAAGCCGAAGTTGATGGTTTTGGCGTAACGCCTCTGCTCGCTAGAGACTTGATCCACCGCCACACCAAAGACTTCGGATGCGGTGGCCTTGTGCACGTCCAAGCCTTCATGGAAGGCCTTGAGCAGGGCTTCATCATGGCTCAAATGGGCCATGATGCGCAGCTCAATCTGGCTGTAATCGGCGCTGGCAATCACATGGCCTGTTGGCGCCACGAAAGCTTCACGCACTTTGCGGCCTTCGGCGGTGCGGACAGGGATGTTCTGCAAGTTGGGCTCATTGCTGGACAAGCGTCCCGTCACCGCGACAGCTTGTGCGTAATGGGTGTGCACGCGGCCTGTGCGGGCAAGCGCCATCTGTGCCAGCTTGTCGGTGTAGGTGCCTTTGAGCTTGGAAAGCCCCCGATGCTCCAGAATGCGGGCTGGCAGGGGATAGTCTTCGGCCAATTTTTCGAGCACTTCTTCGTCAGTGCTGCGCGCACCGGTGGCGGTTTTTTTGATGACGGGCAGGCCCAACTTGTCAAAGAAGATTTCACCCAGTTGTTTGGGGCTGGACAAGTTGAAGGGCTGCCCGGCAATGGCGTAGGACTCGGTTTCAAGTTGCACAATGCGCTGACCCAAAGTGGCGCTTTGTGCGGCCAAGGTGGCCGCATCAATCAAAACACCATTGCGCTCAATTCGGTACAAAGCTTCGCTGGTGGCGATCTCCAATTCGTAAACTTCGCGCAGTTTGGGGTCTTGCGCAAGCCGAGGCCACAAGGCCATGTGGACGTCCAGCGTTTGGTCTGCGTCTTCGCAGGCGTATTCGGCAGCGCGCGCCACATTCACCTGGGTGAATGGAATTTGGTGTGCGCCTTTGCCGCAGAGATCTTCATAGGTCAAACCCGAACGACCCAAGTGGCGCAGCGCCAAACTACTCAGGCCATGCGGCTTGTGCACCTCCAGCACATAGCTTTGCAGCATCGTGTCATGCTGGTAGCCGCGCACCTCGATGCCTTGATTGGCCAGCACATGCCGATCGTATTTGACGTTCTGTCCCACTTTGGCGCGACTGGCATCTTCCAGCCAGGACTTGAGGCGGCCTAACACTTGCGCCAGAGGCAATTGCTCAGGCGCGTCAGGACCTGAGTGGGCCAAAGGAATGTAGGCGCCTTCTCCGGGTTTATCGCTCAAACTGATACCAACCAAATCAGCTTTCATGGCATCAAGGGATGTGGTCTCGGTGTCCAGCGCCACCAGTTCTGCCGCATGAAGGCGGGTCAGCCAGACCTCAAATTGGTCCCAAGTAGTGACCGTGTCGTAATGCTTTTCGCCCGTGACGGCGCTGACCACGGGGGCATCCGCAAACAAATCTTCCTGAGGTGCGGCGGCTTTGCCACTGAAGCCTGTAGAAATGACGACTGCTGCTGGGTCAACACCACCATGACCCCTGGCGCGAACCAGACCTTTAAAACCGTATTGTTCGTAAAACGCCAACAAACTGGCTTCGTCAGGTTGGTGAAAAAGCAAATCTTCCAGTGCGGGCAACCGAGGAACCCAAGCGCTCAAGTCGCAATCGGTCTTCATGGTGACCAAGGCCCGACCTTTGGGAAGCCAATCCACCGCTTTGCGCAGGTTCTCGCCCGCCACGCCTTTGATCTCGTCAGCACGCAGGACCAAGGCATCGAGTGACCCGTACTCAAGCAGCCACTTGGCCGCTGTTTTAGGGCCAACTTTTTCGACGCCCGGTACGTTGTCAACCGTGTCACCGACCAGCGTCTGAAAGTCAATCATCATTGAAGGCGGAACGCCAAACTCAGCTGTGACCCCGGCCACATCGCGTTTTTTGCCGTTCATGGTGTCAATGATGGTGATGTGCTCGTTGACCAACTGGCTCAGGTCTTTGTCGCCACTGGAAACGGTCACTTGCACGTCTTGCTGCGCGGCCACGTGGGCCAAGGTGGCAATCACGTCATCGGCCTCGACCCCTGGCACGTCCAATACCGTCCAGCCCATGCGGCGAACCAAGTCGTGTATCGGCTCGATTTGGCTGCGCAGATCGTCCGGCATCGGACTGCGATTTTGTTTGTATTCGGGGTAGAGCGCGTCGCGAAAAGTCGGTCCCTTGGCATCGAAGACGCAAGCTGCAAAGTCCGACGGAAAATCTTTGCGCAAGCGCTCCATCATGTTGATCATGCCGCGAATGGCGCCCGTGGCTGGGCTGGTCGGATCGCCCGGCACGGCCCTCAAATCGGGCATGGCATGAAAGGCGCGGTACAAATAGCTGGAGCCGTCCACCAGCAAAAGGGTCTTTTTAGGAGAAGTGTTTTCGCTCATCCCCCGATTGTGCACGGGGTGCACACCGGGGCCCCAAAGTGCGGTTGGTAAAAGCTTGAAAGGTCATCGTCTTGCACGCACCATGGGCCATTGGCTTGCCACCCTACAATCGGTGTTTTGATAACCACCCGGCGACGACCGGATCTATTGATTGCAAGCATGGCGGTATTCACCGAAGTTTCCGAATCACAGGCAACCGAACTGATGCAGTCCCTGAACCTGGGGACGCTGACCGGTTTGCGCGGTATTCAAGGCGGCATAGAAAACACCAACTACTTTGCCACGACCGACAAAGGAGAGTACGTGCTCACATTGTTTGAGCGCCTCAACTTTGAACAACTGCCTTTTTATTTGCATTTAATGAAGCATCTGGCCGAGCGTGGCATTCCGGTGCCAGATCCAGCCCCGAACCGAGATGGTGACATTTTGCACACCCTCAACGGCAAGCCTGCAGCAGTCGTCAATAAACTCGAGGGCAAAAGCCAACTGGCGCCGATGAACGTCCATTGCGCTGGGGTAGGCGACATGTTGGCTCGCATGCACCTGGCCGGTGCTGACTACATGCACAGCCAACCGAATTTGCGCGGCTTGCCCTGGTGGAATGAAACCGTCCCCGTCGTGCTGCCCTATTTGACCCTCGACCAAGCCGCGCTGATTCGCAGTGAACTGGCCTTTCAAAACCACACCGCTGCCAGCAGTGCCTATGCCGCCCTGCCCCGCGGCCCGGTTCACGCAGATCTCTTCCGAGACAACGTGATGTTCAACGGCGAACACTTAACCGGTTTTTTTGATTTTTACTTTGCCGGTGTGGACACCTGGTTGTTTGACCTGGCGGTATGCCTGAACGATTGGTGCGTCGACTTGAGCTCAGGCCGCCACGAAGCTGAACGGGCCAAGGCTATGATCGACGCGTACCAACAAGTGAGGCCACTGAGCAGTGCTGAGCGCCAAATGCTGCCCGCCATGATGCGGGCGGGTGCTTTGCGCTTTTGGATTTCGCGTTTATGGGATTTTCATTTGCCACGAGAAGCTTCAATGCTCATGCCGCATGATCCCAGCCATTTTGAACGTATTGTGCGTGAGCGCATGGCACACCCTGTTTTGCTTTGAAACTACTTTGAACTGTCTTGAATGAAACTGACCATTGTCCCCGCCCGCATGGGCTTCGTTTGGGTGCGCCAGGGTATTCGCACCTTCTGGAAACAACCCTTGGCCATGTCGGGGCTGTTCTTTTTATTCATGGCCTGGGTTTCACTCGTCTCCATGATTCCGATGGTTGGCAATGTCATTGCACTGGTCTTGTTACCCGCCATGACCTTGGGCCTGATGGCGGCAACCTCTGTCGCCGAACAAGGTAAGTTCCCCATGCCCGGCATCTTGCTGGTGGCCTTTCGCAGTGGGCAAGCCAAGGTTAAGGACATGTTGATTCTGGGCTTGCTGTACGCCATTGGTTTTATCGGCGTCATGGGCCTGTCCGTACTGATCGATGGCGGCTTGTTTGCGGGGGTGTACCTGATGGGCTCGCCCATCAGCAGTGAAAAGGTCAACAACCCGGCCTTTCAAAATGCCATGTGGGTCGCCATGGGGCTGTACTTTCCGCTGTCCATGATGTTCTGGCATGCCCCCGCGCTGCTGCATTGGCAGGGTGTGCCACCCGTCAAGAGCCTGTTCTTCAGCTTGGTGGCCAGTTGGCGCAATTTGGGTGCCTTCACGGTGTACACCTTGGCTTGGTTGGCTGTGTTCTTGGTTTCAGGCGCAGCGATGCTGATCGTCGTCAGCTTGGTCGGAGATCCCAGCCTGGCAGAAACCATCATGCTGCCGATTGCACTTTTGATGGCCGCCATGTTTTTCACTTCGGTGTACTTCACCGTGCGGGATTGCTTTGGCGAGATGATCCCCGAAGCCGAAAAAATAACGAGCTGATCAATGGTGGTGGCCGTGTGCACCATGCGCGTGGCGATGGGTGACTTCATCGGCTGAAGCCGTCCGCACTTCCACCACTTTCAAGGCAAAGCTCAAGGCCTGTCCCGCCCAAGGATGATTGCCATCCAGCAAAACTTGATCGCCTTTGATTTTGAGCACATTGAAAACATGCTCACTGCCATCATCGGCACGACCTCTGAGCTGGCCACCCACCTTCACGCCGGGTGGGAATTCAGATTTCGGAATGGTTTTCAACAACCCCTCGTCACGCTCCCCAAAAGCATCGGCTGCTGACAAGTTCAAGGTGGTGCCAAAGCCCACCTCTTGACCGTCCAATGCCGCTTCTATTTTGGGCAAGGTATTGTCATAACCACCATGCAAATAGGCAGTGGGTTCTTGGGATTGATCGAGTGTCTTGCCTTGAGCGTTGACCACCTTGTAGGTCATGGTCACCACAGTGTCTTTTCCAATTTTCATGGTGCTCTTTCTTGAATAAAAATAATCGGAGTCCGTATCAAACGGGTGTGAGCTTGGCAACCGACAAGGCGAGCCACTTGACCCCGTGCCGAGGAAAATTAACCTGCGCCCGCGCGTCGGCGCCTTGCCCCTCCACCGCTTGCACTTTGCCTTCGCCAAACTTGTTGTGAAAGACATTCATGCCTGACTTGATGCCGTGTTCAGGCGCTGACTTTTGCACAGGTACTGGCGGACTCTTGAAGGTGTCACTGCTCAGACTGCTGTGGCCCCATGCAGGTTTGGCTTGCGCGGGACTCGTCCATCCGCCACCCAATCCGCTTGAGAAAGCGCCATTCTTGGGGGTGATCCATTTCAGACAGGTTTCTGGCAACTCATCCAAAAATCTGCTCCTGACGTTGTAACGGGTCTGTCCGTGCAGCATGCGGGTTTGTGAATGGCTGATGTACAAGCGTTTACGCGCCCGCGTGATCGCCACATACATCAGCCGGCGCTCTTCTTCGAGGCCGTCGTAATCGTTCATCGCGTTTTCGTGTGGAAACAAACCTTCTTCGAGACCCGTGATGAACACGGCATCAAACTCCAGGCCTTTGCTGGCGTGCACCGTCATCAGTTGCACAGCATCTTCGCCCGCCTGGGCCTGATTGTCTCCAGCCTCTAGTGCTGCGTGGGTCAAGAAAGCCGCCAAGGGCGACATGACTTCGCCAGTTTCTTCAAAGCCCGGAGCAGGATCGATCTCCGATGCCTCAGGCTCTGCACTCAAGCCTTGGCTGACGGGGCTTTGGCTTAAGCCTGCACCCTCCATGCCCGACTTGTTGGTCATCGCCACAGCATCGCGACCAAAACCTTCTTGGGTGACAAAACTCTCTGCAGCGTTGACCAGTTCTTCCAAGTTTTCAACCCGATCGGCGCCGTCTTTGTCAGCACGGTAGTGCGCCACCAAGCCGGTTTTATCCAACAGCAATTCAATGATTTCGCGCAAAGTCATGCCAGCAATCTGCTCGCGCATCACATCCAGCATGGCGACAAAGCCGCCCAAGTTGGCGCCGGCCTTGCCGGTGGCGGCGCTGACGGCGTCGTGCAGGGAGCAACCCGAGGTGCGGGCAATGTCTTGCAGCTGCTCGATGCTCCGGGCACCAATACCGCGCGGAGGAAAATTCACCACCCGCAAAAAACTGGTGTCATCGTTGGCGTTTTCAAGCAAGCGCAAATACGCCAAGGCATGCTTGATTTCAGCACGTTCGAAAAACCGCAATCCACCGTAAACACGGTAGGGCACAGCGGCATTGAACAAGGCGGTTTCCATCACCCGGCTTTGTGCGTTGCTGCGGTACAGGACGGCAATTTCTTTGCGGCTGTACCCATCACCCTTGACAAGTTGCCGCATTTCATCGACCAACCATTGCGCCTCAGCAAAGTCGCTGGTGGATTCGTACATCCGGACCGGCTCGCCTGCACCTTGGGTTGTGCGCAGGTTTTTGCCCAAACGGTTTTTATTGTGGCTGATCAACGCATTGGCCGAATCCAAAATATGGCTGTAGCTGCGGTAGTTCTGCTCCAGCTTGATCTGATGACGAACCCCGAACTCGCGCACAAAGTCCGCCATATTGCCTACACGAGCACCACGGAATGCGTAAATACTTTGGTCGTCGTCGCCCACCGCCAACACCGCGGCACCGCCCTCTGAAGGCATGCCCGTGACCATCTTGATCCAGGCGTATTGCAATTTGTTGGTGTCTTGAAACTCGTCGATCAGCACATGCTTGAAGCGCGCCCGGTAATGCGAGCGAACAGGTTCGTTGTCACGCAAAAGCTCATACGAACGCAGCATCAATTCACCAAAATCCACCACGCCTTCGCGTTGGCATTGCTCTTCGTAAAGCGCATACAACTCGACTTTCTTGCGGGTCTCGTCATCGCGGACCACCACGTCTTGCGGGCGCTGACCGTCTTCTTTGCAACCCGAAATAAAGTACTGCACCTGTTTGGGCGGGAAACGCTCTTCATCGACGTTGAACTGCTTGCACAAACGCTTGACGGCCGACAACTGGTCTTGTGTGTCCAGAATTTGAAAGGTCTGCGGCAAGTTCGCCAACTTGTAATGCGCCCGCAAGAAGCGATTGCACAAACCATGAAAGGTGCCTATCCACATCGCATTCACGTTCACCGGCAGCATAGACTGCAGGCGCAACTTCATTTCTTTGGCGGCCTTGTTGGTGAAGGTCACGGCCAAGATACCACCCGGCGAAACTTGCGAAGTTTGCAACAACCATGCAATGCGCGTGGTCAGCACCTTGGTCTTGCCCGAGCCCGCACCGGCCAGAATGAGCGCCGGTTCGGCCGGCAAAGTCACCGCACGCAACTGCTCCTCATTCAAGTTATTCAGCAGAGGGGGCTGAAAGGCCTGGGACGTTGAAAAAGTGTTCGTTGTGAATTCTGAGGGCATAGGGGGGATTGTAGAAACATCGCCAAAGGTCGACTCAGGGACACGAATGATCAGCGACTTGTGTCAAGATCATGTCCAATTTACCGATTAAGGCGTCTCAACGCCCCCTTTTTGGGTCCTATTTTGCTTTTTTCTCTGCTCTTCCAGGTCTGAACCCGAATGAAACTGTTTTACGGTTGGCGCATGGTGGGCGCCGCTTTCGGAATACAGTTTTTGCTGGCTGCCTTTCTGACGCAGGCCATGGGCTTGTACATTGCCATCCTTTCTGAAGAGATGGGCTGGAGCAAAACCACCCTTTCTGGCGCGGCAGCTTTGCAATCCGTTGAATCGGCCATCATTGGCCCTTTGCTGGGCTGGGTGATGGACCGCATTGGCCCTCAACTGATGGTCCGCTGGGGCATGGTCATGTTCAGTGCCGGCCTGTTCTTGCTCAGTCAGGTGCAGACCGTGGGTATTTTCTATTTGAGTGCCATTTTGATGGCCATTGGCGCCAGTTTAGGCGGCTATTTCCCCTTGTCTGTTGCGCTTGTGCATTGGTTTGAGAAATTCCGTGCCAGGGCCTTGTCTTTGATGAGCTTGGGCCTGGCCATGGGGGGATTGGCCGTTCCTTCCATGGCCTGGTCGATGGAATACTGGGGATGGCGGAATACATCCATTGGGACGGGTATCTTCGTGCTGTGCGTTGGACTGCCTCTGGCAAAAATGATTCGGCGTCGCCCAGAGGACCACGGCGAGCATGTGGACGGCTTAGACCCCGCACGCCACCAAGCGCATGCGCAGACTGGTCAGCTTAGCGCCGAACCTCCCATTGAATTCACCGTCAAACAGGCTTTGCGTACGCGGGCTTTTTGGCTTTTGGCCATAGGTCACGGCCTGGCTTTGCTGGTGGTTTCGGCCATCAATGTGCATGCAATTACGCACATGAAAGAAGGCCTGGGCTACTCGGTGTCCACCGCAAGCTGGGTGATACTGGTGATGACCTGCTTCCAGGTGGGGGGGGTCTTGATCGGTGCCGCCTTGGGCGACCGGTTTGAAAAGAGGAAAGTCGCTGCTTTGTGCATGATGGCGCACGCCTTGGGCATGGTGTGTTTGACTTTCGCCATCAGCATGCCCATGTTGATGGGCTTTGCCGTGTTTCATGGGATCGCATGGGGCCTGCGCGGCCCTTTCATGCAGGCGATTCGGGCAGATTATTTTGGGCGCAATGCCATCGGCATGATTTTGGGCTTGTCTGCGGCCATCATTGCTTTGGGTCAAATTGGCGGCCCCTTGATCGCCGGCGTGATGGCCGACTTGACAGGCAATTACCAACTGGGCTTTACCATTTTGGCCTTGCTGTCAGCCTTGGGATCGCTCACCTTTATCTGGGCAACAAAACCTGTCAGGTAATGCGGGTAGAATCAGACACCGGGCCCAAGATTCTTGCGCCCGGTTTTTTTTCGCCAAAAAACCGGCCAAGCCAAGCGCTCATTCGTTCAGTTAACGATCCTTTTTGGAGCTTGGTTTTCCATGGAAATTTTTGATTACGACAATATCTTGTTACTGCCCCGCAAGTGCCGGGTGGAAAGCCGTTCAGAATGCGACGCCAGCGTCGAACTCGGTGGCCACAAGTTCCGCTTGCCTGTGGTGCCGGCCAACATGAAAACGGTCGTCGATGAGAAGATCTGTTTATGGATGGCGAAAAATAATTATTTTTATGTCATGCACCGCTTCGATTTGGACAATGTCCAATTTGTCCGCGACATGCACAGCCAAGGCGTTTACGCCTCCATTTCCTTGGGCGTCAAAGCACCTGACCGCGCCGCGGTCGATCAACTCGCCGCTGAAAACCTGACGCCCGAGTTCATCACCATCGACATCGCGCACGGGCATGCCGACAGCGTGCGCGACATGATCGCCTACATCAAGGGCAAGTTGCCCGCGAGCTTTGTGATCGCAGGCAACGTGGCGACGCCTGAAGCCGTGATTGACCTGGAAAACTGGGGCGCCGATGCGACCAAAGTCGGCGTGGGTCCGGGCAAAGTCTGCATCACCAAACTCAAAACAGGTTTTGGTACGGGGGGCTGGCAACTTTCAGCCCTGAAATGGTGTGCCCGTGTGGCCACCAAACCCATCATTGCCGACGGCGGCATTCGCAACCATGGTGACATCGCCAAGAGCATCCGCTTTGGCGCCAGCATGGTCATGATCGGTTCGCTGTTTGCAGGCCATGAAGAGTCGCCCGGCAAGACCGTCGAGGTCGATGGCGAAGTGTTCAAAGAGTATTACGGCTCGGCATCGGACTTTAACAAAGGCGAATACAAGCACGTTGAAGGCAAACGCATCCTCGAGCCCATCAAAGGCCAGCTCGCCAACACCTTGATTGAGATGGAGCAAGACGTGCAAAGCTCCATCAGCTATTCTGGTGGCAGAAAATTGATGGACATCCGTAAAGTGAACTACGTGACGCTGGGCGGCGACAACGCGGGTGAACATTTGTTGATGTGATCACTGCAACGACTTCAGCGCCAGCATGCCGCCGCTGACCACCAACAGGCCGCAAATGATTTGCCGCAGGCGAGCTACCGGCACGCGGTGCGCCAGGCGGTGACCCAGCCAGATGCCGCCCATCGCCATCATCACCAACACCAGCCAACGCGACCACAGGTCGGGGCTGGACAAACGGCCATCCCACGCCAGGCCACCCAATACCGTACTGGCGGCCACAGTGATGATCATCGGTGTGCTGGCCCGCATGGCCTGAATATCGGGTACCCGGCGTGACAGCCAGGCCACCACCAAGGGGCCAGCGGTGCCAAACATCATCTCCACCACACCGACCGCCGTGCCCACACCGTAGGCCCAAAATGGCGCCACAGGGGCTCGCCTTGCCGAAGGCTGGCGCAAGGCATTCAAGCCCACCAGAGCCACATACACACCCAGCACCAGCAAGGGCCAGCTGGAATGCACTTCATGCGTGAGCCACAGGCCCAGCAAGCTGCCCACGACCAAGCCCGGCAGCAGGCGAATCAATTCTGCCCACTGTACTTGGCGCCAATTCAAACCGCTGTGAAACATCGAGGCGGGCACGTCCATCAGCAAGGTCAGTGCCACCACCTCGGGCAAAGGCCAACGCCACGCCAGCAGCGGCACAATGACCAAGGCCGACCCAAATCCGGTCAAACCCAGCACCGTGTAGCCCACACCCACCACACACAGCGGGTAAATCCATTCTTGCATTGTGATTTCCTTCAACGCATCAAGCATACCTTTGCAGAACCCCAAAATTGAGGGGCTGCCCCTCTTTCCGTTCTGTGCCAAATCGTTTAATCTGGCATTTTTATGACTCACTAAAAGGCCCCGCCATGAACGCCCCACGCGAATCTTTTGTGCACGACAAAATCCAGGCACTGCAAACCCAGGCCGATGAATTCATTGCTGTGCGCCGAGACATCCACAAGCACCCCGAGATGGGCTACAAGGAATACCGCACCAGTGATCTGGTGGCTGAACAACTCGCCGCTTGGGGCTACCAGGTCGAGCGGGGCCTGGGCGGCACCGGCCTGGTGGGTCAATTGAAGCGCGGTTCAGGCACCAAATCCATTGGCATCCGTGCCGACATGGACGCACTGCCCATTGACGAGGCCACGGGCCTGCCCTATGCCAGTTGCAACACCGGCATCATGCATGCGTGTGGTCACGATGGGCACACCGCCATGCTGTTGTCCGCCGCCAAACACATTGCCCAAAAAGGCCAGTTCTCGGGCACGGTGAATTTGATTTTTCAACCTGCCGAAGAAGGCCTGGGCGGCGCCGTCAAAATGATGGAAGACGGCTTGTTCACCAAATACCCCTGCAACGCTATTTTTGCCATGCACAACATGCCCAGCCACCCGCAAGGCCAACTGGTGTTTCGAGAGGGTTCGGCCATGGCCTCGTCTGACAACGTGACCATCATGCTCGAAGGGTTTGGCGGTCACGGCGCGATGCCGCACAAAGCGGCTGACTCCATCGTGGCAGGCGCTGCGATTGTGCTGGGCTTGCAGACCATTGTGTCGCGTAACGTCGACCCCTTGGAGATGGCCGTCATCACCGTCGGCGCTTTCAATGCCGGCATTGCCAACAATGTGATCCCGCAAACCTGCTCCCTGAAGCTGAGCGTGCGCTCGCTCAACCGCGAAGTGCGCGAACTGCTGGAATTGCGCATCAAAGAACTGGTGCACGCCCAAGCCCAAAGTTATGGCGTCAAAGCGCACATCGATTACCAGTGTGGCTATGCTGTACTGGTCAACACTGTGGCCGAAACCGACTTTGCCCGGGATGTGGGCGAAGAACTCGTTGGCGCCGCCAATGTCACCCGCCAAGGGCGCGCATTGACCGGCAGCGAAGACTTTGCCTTCATGCTCGAGAAAGTCCCCGGTTGCTACCTGTTGATTGGCAATGGTGACGGCAGTGGCGACGGACATGGTGCCTGCATGGTGCACAATCCGGGCTACGATTTCAACGATGGCAACGTGGCCATCGGATCGGCCTATTGGAGTTTGCTGGTCGAGCGATTTTTACCAGCCTGAACTCAGCATGAAAAGATGCGCACTGCTGCAACTGGGCGGCGCATTGGTGGTGCCCGCTTCGGCCTAGGCGCAAGACAAATTTCCCAGCAGATCCATCACTTGGATCTGCCCTTATGCTGCGGGGGGGGAAAGCTGACTCGCGATCACGCCAAGTCGCCAAGGTCATGACCACCATCTTGGATCAACCCATCAATTGGCGGTCAAGGACATTTTGACCGCTGTCAAAGCTGCATCCGGCAAACTGAGCTGCGCCTTGTTTGAACAAGCTGCGGGGATTGACATGACCCACGCACCCTACAAGAGCGTCCGACTGCGCGCCTTGGCCATCACCAGCAAGACCCTGTCACCCTTGGCCCCAAGGGACTCTCAGTGGCTTTGATCAAACATCTCAACGGACCTGAAGACCTTCTGAAAAGACCTATGCAGCGATCAACTGCCGCATCAGGTCATTCAGACGGGTGCCGGAATGAAGCAAATCACCCAACACCGAAAAATGGTTCAGACCCGGCAAGACCTCACAAACAGGAACCGCACGAGGGCCCCAAGTTTGGTGAATCAAACGGTTCTGGCGCAAGAACTCAGCGCTCTCATCGCCACCGGCCACCGTGTAGAGCACGCGCTGGCGGGGTGATGCCCATAACGCAGGGCTGGCCATCTTCACCTGCTTGGCTGTTAACTGCAATGAAGCTTGGATGAAAGGCGCTTTGCGCACCGAGGCCAGGTCAAACAAACCCGAGATCGACAAAGCCTTGCGCACCAGATGCGTGGGCAGTTTCTTGTCCACAGCTTTCCAATCGCAGGCCAACAACATGGCCGCTAAATGTCCACCCGCAGAATGTCCGGCCAGCGTGATGCGCTGGGGGTCACCACCGTAGGCCGCAATATGCTGATGTGTCCAGGCCAAGGCGTGGGCCATTTGCAAACCGATATCCGGCACAGTCACAGTCTGGCCTTGGGTCTCGGGGCACAAGGCATAGTTGACGATCACCACGCAAGCCCCCATGGCGTTCAATGCCGGCGCCACAAAAGAGTGGTCTGATTTGTCCAGGCTGCGCCAGTAACCACCGTGAATAAAGACCACCACCGGGGCATTGGGGTTTTGAGCCGGAAAAATATCCAGCGTCTCGTTCAACCCCGAACCATAAGCCACATCCAGGGTGCATTGAAGCTGACTGCGTGTCGCTTCAGACGCGCTTTGCCAGCGTGCAAAATGATCTGCGAAGTCCGGCACCAACGCACGGTTGTTGTACATGCTGTCATACCAGGCAGGGGTGCCACGGCGCAGGGAAGGGAGGTCAGTCTTAGTGTTCATCAATGTCTCCATGGGGTGCTCAAATTTTCATTTCCAGACGCAGGGTGACGTTCTGCCAATTGCGATTGGTCGTGCGTGCGATTTCTGACACGCCATTGCCCATGTAACTTGAACCCGTGATGTAGTCAGACGGCGTGAGGTTGCTCACCGTCAGGCGCACTGCCGTGGCAGAAGAGTAGCGCCATAAACCATACACGTCCACCACTTTCTTGGCCCCTTGGTAAGTGGTCTGGGTGTCGCTCTGGCGAATGTTGTAGTCGGGGTTGTAATTGAAGTTGCCTCCCACAGTGAGGGGCGCGCTGCGAAAACGGTAATCGGCCCCCAAATTGGCGGTCATGTCGGGCTGCTGATCGAGCCGGTTGTTGGGGCTGGGCACATCCTTGACCTGGGATCGGAAAAAGCTCATGTTGCTGCGAATATCGACGGGCCAAGCCTCGGTCCACCATTGGTTCAAACGGAACTTGGCTTCCAGCTCAATCCCCTGCGTGACGGCATCTCCCACGTTTTGGGGACTGGACACCCAACGGTTTTGGCCTGGCGCCCATGAAGGATTGGGGCGTTGGTTGATCGTGTACCTGATCAGATCGGTGATGTTGCGTCGAAACACATTGGCACTGATCAGGCCACCACCTTCAAAGTAGCGTTCGGCAGCCAAGTCAATACCCGTGGCCAACTCGGGGCGCAAATCAGGATTGCCCACACGGTCGGGCCGTGTCGGGCTGTTGGTCTCACGAGACAAAGCGGGCAAGGCCACCAAGTTGTACAAAGTCGGCGTTTTGTAGCTTCGCGTCAAACTCATTCGAATTTGGTCACGGCTGCCGGGAACCGGTTTCCATAAGGCATGCAACAGTGGAGAAAGTACGTTGCTGCTGTTGCGCCGTACGCCATCGCTGCTGGTGCCCGAAGTCACGATATTTTCGTACCGCAAGCCCGCATGGGCTGACCACTGTTCGTTGAACTTCCATTCGTCTTGGGTATAGATAGCCCATCTCTTGGTGCTGGCTTTGAGGTCACCAATGTCGTCCGTCACCGAACTGTTGGCCCTCTCGTCGCGGTTCACCGCTTCATACTCCAAGCCACTCACCAGTTGATGGCCATTTTTCAAAACCTGGGTCAGCTTGCCGGTCAAACTCGATGACAAGTCTGTGAAATTTTGGTTCTCGGCCAAGTTGAGCAGCAAGCCCGTGCCCCCTGTTGGGGCCTGATTGAAGTCGTATTTGTAGGTCGAACGACCCAAACCAAACTTCACTTCCATCAAGTCATCGGGGCTCAGGCGGCGATTCCATTGACCATTCAAACGGGTCATCACAAACCGGCTTTGTGTCTCCAAAATTGCGCTGTCAGTGCGGCTCGAGACCATCCCGCTCACCGTGTCGATTTGCCGCAAATCAGTGCGGCCGTGGCTGTTGTAATCCGAATAAATCACAAAGGGCATCAACACCAGGCTGGTGCCTTGTTCCCCACGCCACTGCAGACGGGCATTGGCATGGATGCCTTGTCGATGACCCAAGCTGACCGTGTCGCGCAGACGGTCTGACGACGACGCAGGCAATGCGCCGTTGGCATCCGCCGTGGCGACCGTGTGCGTGGTTGCATCGTCAGGCTTGCGGGTGTCGAAAGACGAAAGCGTGAAGGTGCCGTTCATGCCCTCGGTTTTCAGGTTGTGCACCCAATTGACTTGCTGGGACAGCTTGCCATGCTCCAAGCTGGTGCCCAGTTTGAAGTCGTCAGGATTGGCTTTTTGCCCCTCACGCAGCACAATATTGATGGTACCGGCAATCGCTCGGGCACCGGTCTCTGCGGTGGGCGCACGCATGATTTCGATCTTTTCCACCTGCTCTGGCGTCAGGCTGTCGACTGAAAAACCCGGTGGAACACGTTGACCATCGAGCAAAATTTGGGTGTAGCCACCGCCCATCCCACGCATGCGTATGGCACCACCGCGTCCCGGTGTGCCCTGGATGGTCACGCCAGGCAGCCGCTTCAGAACTTCGCCCAAACTGGCATCGCCCTGCTTGTCAATCTCTTCGCGACCGATCACGATCTTGGCCGCCGTGGATTCACGACGCACTGCGGTGTCGTTGTCACGGTTGCTTTTGACCTCGACATCGCCCGTCGCTTGAACAGGTTCAGCTGTTGGAGCTCTGGTTTGTGCGGCTGCGGCTGTGACCAGGGTCATGCCAAAAAGAATGCCATGGGCACCCAGAATCAGCGGCGAATACAGGGGGTGGCCAAAGGGAGAGAGTTGGGTGTGTAGAGTAAAACGCATTCATCGATTTTGACAGCACTTGCAGTCGTCTCGATGACGGGCGGGTAAAGACCCGAGCCAAACCATGCGAAATAATTAATTGGCTTCTACCGCCGCGGTCTTGAACAAGGCCGCCAATTTTCGCTTGGGCTTGATGTTGGCCGAGATGCTACTGCGTGCAGTGGCCGCAGGCCTGGCGGTCTCCCAAACAGGAGAAGCCACATGGGAAGGGGCCTCGTACGGCTTTTCAAAAAATGGATCTCGGTTGACCGGCGCAGGCCGAAAGCCGCCTCGCCGCTCTCGCTGCGAATCGATGCCATCGCGTGGGTCAGAGGCTTCTCGCGAGTTCCAGCGGGCAGACTCTCGAGTCGACTCACGGGAGAAAGAACGCCGCTCGTAGCCACGGTCTGAACCACTGCGTTCATCAGAACGATCGTCCCGGTCATCGCCTAAATCAAGGGTCTCGATTTCCAGCTTTTTCTTGATCAGTTTTTCTATATCGCTGACCAACCGTGTATCAGATGGTGATACCAATGTCACCGCCAGACCCGAAGCCCCTGCCCGTCCGGTTCGGCCGATGCGATGCACGTAATCCTCGGCGTTGTAGGGCACGTCAAAATTGAATACTGCGGGTACGTCTTTGATGTCCAAGCCACGCGCAGCCACGTCGGTGCAGACCAGCAAATCCACTTCACCTTGCTTGAAAGCTTCAAGCGCTTTCAAACGCTCGTCCTGGGATTTATCGCCATGCAGGGCGGTGGTCTTCAGACCTTCGCGCTCCAAGGAACGGGCCAAGCGGGCACAGCCCAGTTTGCTGTTCACAAAAATGAAGGCCTGCTTGATGCCCCGGCTGTTCAGCACATGCTTGACCGCACGGCGCTTGTCTTCATCTTGCACGGCATAAAACCGCTGCTCGACGGTGGACGCTGTTTCATTGGGCCGCGCCACCTCGATGGTGACGGGGTTTTGCAAATAGCTGTTTGCCAATCGCTTGATCTCAGGGGAGAACGTGGCCGAAAACAGCAAGGTGGTGCGTTGCTTGGGCAAAAAACTCAAAATGCGCTGCAAATCCGGCAAGAAACCAATGTCCAACATGCGGTCGGCTTCATCGAGCACCACATACTCAACCTGGTTGAGCACCGTGTTTTTGGCTTCAATGTGGTCCAGCAAACGACCGGGAGTGGCGACCAAAATTTCAACGCCTTTTTTGAGCTCCAGCGTTTGCGGCTTCATGTCCATGCCGCCAAACACCACCATGCTGCGCATTTGGGTGTACTTGGCGTAGAGCTTGATTTGTTGGGCCACCTGGTCGGCCAGTTCACGCGTGGGCAACAGCACCAATGCACGCACCGGGTGGCGCGCGGGCGAGGTGGAGCTGTTCTCGTGTTTGAGCAGGCGTTGCAACAAAGGCAACGAAAACGCCGCCGTTTTGCCGGTGCCGGTCTGGGCTGCGCCCATCACGTCTTGACCGGTCAACACCACAGGAATGGCCTGCGCCTGAATGGGCGTCATGGACGCGTAGCCCATTTCGGCTACTGCGCGAGCCAAGGGCTCAGCCAGAGAGAGATTGGAAAAAGAGTCTGTCATTAACCCGCTATTGTCGCACTTTGGAATGACGCTTCCAAAATGAACCCATTCGAGACCAAAAAATTACCGTCCCCAGACCCAAATACAACTCAGGCTCTGGGCAATGTGACGCCCACCTGGCCTTGGTATTTGCCACCCCGATCCTTGTAACTCGTTTCACAAACTTCATCGCTCTCGAAGAACAACACTTGTGCACAGCCCTCTCCGGCATATATTTTGGCGGGCAGCGGGGTGGTGTTGGAGAACTCCAAAGTCACGTAACCCTCCCACTCGGGCTCAAAAGGGGTGACATTCACGATGATCCCGCAACGGGCATAGGTGCTCTTGCCCAGGCACACCGTCAGCACGTTACGGGGAATTCGAAAATACTCCATGGTACGGGCCAGCGCAAAGCTATTGGGGGGGATGATGCAGACGTCGGATTCGATGTCGACAAAACTCTTGGGATCGAAATTCTTCGGGTCCACGACGGTGCTGTAGATGTTGGTAAACACCTTGAATTCTGGTGCGCAACGGATGTCATAACCGTAACTGCTGGTGCCGTAGCTGACGATTTTTTCGCCCGCAGCATTCAAACGAACTTGACCTGGCTCAAAGGGCTCGATCATGCCGTGCTCTTGGGCCATGCGTCGAATCCATTTGTCACTTTTAATGCTCATGCGTTTATCGTTCCTGTGTGAATAATCGAATTGTAAGTTTGGGACATTTTTCATTCCATCAACTCATCTGATGCACCATACTCCCTTTGCGAGCTTGCGCAAAGCTTCTGGAGCCATTATGAAACGCCGTACGCTTTTGCAAGCCAGCCCCGTCCTGCTCGGTTTGCCTGAATGGGCTGAGGCCCAAAGTGCCTATCCGAACAAACCCATCAAATACATCGTACCCGTCGCCGCGGGCGGCGGCTCGGACATGGTCGGGCGCGCGCTGTGCGACCGCTTGAGCCGCGTCATGGGGCAAGCCATGGTGATTGAAAATCTGGCTGGCGGTGGCGGTGTGATTGCTGCCCAAACCACAGCCAAAGCGCCAGCCGATGGCTACACCCTTATGCAGGGCTATGTGGCCACACACGGCACTTCACCGGCCACACGCAAATTACCTTATGACCCGATTACCGACTTCACGCCCATTGGCATGATCGGCTCGACACCCAATGTGCTGGTCTGCAACGCCAATTTGGCACCGCAAACCATCAAGGCCTTCCTCGAGTTCTTGAAGCAAAACCCAGGCAAACTGTCTTATGGCTCCGCTGGGGCGGGTTCGCTTACGCACCTGACGGCTGAATTGTTCAAAATGCAAACCAACAGTTTCTTGGTTCACATTCCCTACCGAGGCATTGCTCCTGCCATAACCGATTTGATTGGGGGGCAAACGCAAATGATGTTCCCGGGACTCGCCGCAGCCCTGCCGCACATTCGCGGCGGTCGCATTCGCGCCTTGGCCTTGACGGGCGCTCAGCGTCACCCTCAGCTCAAAGACGTACCGACTCTGGAAGAGGCCGGCCTAAAAGGTTTTGATGCTCAGCAGTGGTACGGCGTGGTTGGCCCGGCCAATATGCCCGCAGCCATCGTCAAGCAACTCAATGACGGCATGGCTGCCGTGTTGGCACAACCGGACTTCAAAGACAAACTCAGCGCCGAAGCCGTGGAATTGATGCCCATGAAACCCGCTGAATTTGCGGCTTTCATGAAGAAAGACATTGCCCGCTGGACGGCACTGGCCAAGGTGCGCAATATCCAGTTGGATTCTTGAAGCGCCTGTTCCATTGATCCGCAGCCCACCCAAGCCGACCGTGACGAATTGGCATTTTCTTGTTGAGCTCCCTGGATCATGCGCTTATGGGCAAGTGGCTGGCGGTCGACCCGCAAAGTTCGATTAAGGCTTGAGGCCCTAAGCCGTCACTCGGCAAATCCGACTGAACCTTAAAAAAAGTGTAAAACAATCATTTAAATCAATATCACAGTGTCTTGATTTCTACTTTTGACATCCGCTGTTTATGGCATTTCGCTAATGTTTTAAAAGCACCCTTCACTTGATAATCATTGCTATATGTCGAATAAAAATTTAATTGCCTCTTTATTAAAAAAATTCCACTGCTCCAAGCTACTGATATGGGCAGCATCTTTCACTATCACCAATTGAGCCTCAGGCAAAAGTGAAACCATTTTCTGTGACATAGATAGCGCCGTTGCTTGATCGTGTTCACCAGCAATGACCAAAACCTTTGATTTAATGGAGCTCAATTGTTCGGAGAGGTCAAAATTAATTAATGCATTTGAGGTACCTCGATAGCCGACTACGGATGTCGTTCTAATCATGTCTTCTATTCTTTGTATTACCTTTGGATTATTCTCAATAAATCCTTTTGTAAACCACCTTGAAACGGTTGATTCAATCTGGGACGCCATTCCATGCATTTCAGCTTGTAAGGCCCTTTCTCCCCATAACGTCTTAGCATTTGGCGCTGCTTGACATGTTGTATTTGCTAAAACGATGCGATCAACTTTATCTGGGTATTGAATAGCAAAGGATTGGCCAATCATTCCTCCCAAAGATGTACCGATCCAGTGTGCTTTTTCTATGCCAAGATACGCCAATAAATGAGCAGCGTCATCTGCAAGTTGCACTATCGGGTAAGGCCCTGGCGTCGCTTCTGTCTTACCGTGTCCTCGAATGTCGTATTGAAGGACTGAAAATTTTTCGGCCAATGCATTAATTTGAGGTTCCCAGATTTCCATGTTTGCACAAACTGGATGACTCAAAATAATCCATGGACCTTCACCTGTCACTCTGTAATTGATCTGAATTCCATTAACTTTTGCTTTCATTTTTTTCCTTAACTCTTTAGTTTTTTAGCTGCGACCAATCGCAGCATTAACTTTGGGCATGACTTCATTTGCAAACAACTCCATAGAGCGCTTACCTAAGGCCGGGTCCATCCAGTCATGACATGCATAAACTAAGTTTCCAAAGTCTCCTACTTGATCTCTGAAAGCTAGAATTTGATCAACTACAGAATTGACAGTTCCAGCAAGTACCAGTCTGTTAGTGACAAAAGAAGGTGTGATTTCTGAATCTGGCATGTTGGGATCTGTTTTAAATAGATTGCTTCGGCCTCCGCCTATCAGTTTTTTAGTCAATTGTTGAAAGTAAAAGTGATAGGGTCCACCGGATTCAAGTGCGTATCGCTGAGCGGTTTTCTCATCGTCACAGACAAAAATACTCTTTGCAATTCGCCATTCAGAAGGTGCCGCTACGGCACCGACCGCATTTCTTCCTTCAACGTATTTCGGCCAATGTGATTTAACCCATTCAGGCATAAGAAAGTTTGCAGATATCGGTCCCCAGCCCCTTTTAGCCATTTCGGTGACACCTTGTGAGAAAGGTGCAACTGCTGTTCCTACAATAGGTGGATGGGGTTTTTGGTAGGGTTTCATGACGTATCCCTGACCGATTTCTGGGATCATGGTTTTCTCTACAGAGATATCCCAAAATTGCCCCTTGAGGTTGTATGGAGGAGAGCTCTCCCAGATTTTTAAAATCATGTTGATACTCTCAACGAACATCGCATTTCTGTCTTTTCCAAAATTACCAAAAATTTCTGCATCTGACATCAGCCCCCCTGGGCTGATGCCCATGATGAAGCGTCCTTGAAGCAAATGATCCAGCATGGCAACTTGGGCTGCGACTGCAGCTGGGTGCGCATTCGGCAGATTGATGGTGCCTGTGCCTAATTTAATTTGTTGGGTTTGAGCAGCCAGGCTTGCTAAAAAGATCAAGCTTGATGTCACTGTTTCAGCCGCATCAGTGACATGCTCTCCAACATAAGCCTCACTGAAACCTAAGCGATCTGCCAATAAAATTGCTTCTCTATCCTCTTGTAGTGTTTCTGTCACATTGCGACCTGGTGGGTGCAGCGGCATCATAAAAGTACTGTATTTCATTAATTCCCTTTTTGATTTTTCAATTTATTTAAATTAAATTTGCTTCTAATTCCGTGCCACTGGCATAACGACCCTTGTAATAGAGCAATGATTCTTTTTCTGTGCTGTTGAAATTTTCAACACGTCCTAGAAAAAGTATGTGATCTCCAACTTCTTGACGCATCCAAGTTGTGCATTCAAAAAACGCTGAGCAACCTGTAATCAGTGGAACGCCTAAGCTTCCCAATTCATATTCAACGTTTGCGAATTTCTCTTCAATACGGCTTGAAAATCGTTTGGATAAATCGATCTGATCCTTGCTAAGGACATGAATAGCAAACTTTCCTGTGTCGTCAAAGGCTTTCAAGCTAGGAGATTGTTTGTTAAGACTCCACAGAACGATGGGTGGATCGAGTGAAACTGAATTGAATGAATTGATGGTGATGCCAACTGGCAAATGGTTAGATGTTTTTGTACTGACGATGGCGACACCTGTACCAAATTTGCCCAATGCATTTCGATAGTCGTGCGGGTTAAATTCTTTGTAAGTGATCATTTGATCACTATAAGCTTGCGCGACACACGT
>Ga0164295_10001094_pt1 | contig 22430 bp, 11 predicted proteins | sample GEODES006metaG_FD_111798 | JGI IMG/M metagenome (GOLD analysis project Ga0164295, IMG submission 111798) | Oligotrophic lake water microbial communities from Sparkling Lake, Wisconsin, USA - GEODES006 metaG | ecosystem: Environmental > Aquatic > Freshwater > Lake | place: USA: Sparkling Lake... | reverse complement strand
TTCAACCGCGAATTTGAACAATCAAATCATTAACAATCTTTATTGGAAAGACGGTGTTCGTCAGCTTGAACGCATTGAACAATCTACTGATTTTGGGAGGGCCGTTTATTTTTGTCAACGCCTGGAACGCGCCAAGCGCAAGCTCACCCATTCACATACGTACATCGATTCTATGCAGGTTCGATTGGTTTATCATTTTCACCCGTTGAATGGCGAGCAAAAAGAAGATGTGTTTGAGTTCAGTAAACTTCTGGTTGAAATAGACAAATGAAAGCGCGGATAGATACATATGTTGAAGGATTATTTGTCCCCTATTCCTCCTCTTGGAACGAACGCACTTTCGTGAGTTTGGTCTATGCGTGGTTTTTGTTCTTCGCCTTCTGGAACTGGGATTCCGTCTGGTTAATTTGGGGGGAAGACAGCGTGTGCATTCGCTATGGAGCCGATGATACGCGACTGAACAATTTGGTGTATGCGTTAATGTATAATTTGAAATGGTTCAAGCCGGTCTTCATTGTGCATTTGGTGGTTGCCTTTTTCTCGATCTTTCATTTCAGAGGAGTCTTCTTCTTTCGAGGAGCAGCTTGGCTTTCTGCCTTGTGGATTTATTATGCGGGAATAAACGCTATGAATGCGGGGTACGTTTATATGATGCTTTTGATGTTCTACTGCATTCCCTATTCTTCGAAAAGTTCAAAGCCTTTTTGGTCGTTTTTATCGAGGCTCTCTTTGTTGGCAGCGGGCATTCAAGTTGGTTTGATTTACTTCTACACTTCCATATACAAACTCACCAGTTGGCAATGGTTGTCGGGCGAAGCCATTTATCAGACGTTTGTGAGTGATTGGTTCAGCAATGAGACAATTCAAAGTGCTGCGCAGGTTATGCCCTATTTTATTTCGGTGATTTTTGCCTACATCATTATGCTTTTTCAATTCACCTTTCCAATTATCATTAACTGGAAAAAGACTCGGAAGTTTGCTGTGATCTTAGGCGTTTCCATTCACTTGTACATAGGCATCTTCATGCACATGTGGGATTTTGCAGTGGCGATGATGGTGCCGTACACGCTGTTTACACATCGTGATGACCGACAAGTCGGATGACCCTTCGGAAGGTTGGAATTAGGGAAGCGAAATTTTATTTTCTAAAAGATATTTTTGAATCAATTCTTTTTGCAAAGAATCTTCAAAATCCGCGATAGCGATAATGAACAATTCGTAACGATTAATTTCGAATTGATAATTCTCTTCCGATAACGCAAGAAGACACTTCCATGCTTGAGGTGAAGGAGAGCCCGCATCTGTTATTCCCCAGAGATATTCTCCTTCGGCAAGAAAAGTAAAGGAAAAGAAATCTAATCGAGTATAAATAGTTGTATCAATTGCCGATGATTCTGAATTTGATTTTAAGTGAAGCACATACTTCATTTCATTTGGATTTTCGAAAGAAAATTTAACCGGCAAATTAACCTTTACAAGCGATGAATCCATGGGTAGGGAATTGTCGAATAAGTCTCCGCGCGACACCCCTCCTATTGCGTTCTTTTTGTGTTCTTCGAGGTGTGTCACTTGTTCCCAAAGCACGCGAGCAGCATCGCTGTTGAATCCGCTCAATTGTTTTTCCAATTCAGAGGATTTGTAGATTCCTTTTTTCTTCCAGAACATCGATTTTCCATTCGCACCAAAAATGATGGAAGCGCCATCTTCTAATTTCAAATAACCTGAAACACTCTTGTTCGAAGGACATGCTGCCCACCCCGATTTCCCATTGGTTGAAAACTGGACTTTCCCTTTCATTTGTTGAACTTGAATCTTCTGGGCGTCAATGAAATTAACACACAATAAAAGGACGAATAGAATTGCAATTTTATTCATGGTGAGAAAAGACTGTAGTTATTTTCCATTTGCGATTCATCCATAATGCAATGGGTTCGTAAAACTCAAGCACTTCAATCATTAATATAATTTGAAGGTTCAAGAATCCAACGTGCCAAGCGGTATGACTATCGCGAAGTATTAACGAAATGAAAATAAACAAGAATGAAAGGGCGAAAGCCAAAGGCACAACAATGGGTTTGAACCAAACTGAACCATTCGCAATTTTCACGTAGAGTAATGCAATAAAAATAAGCAATAGATTTTCTATGATTGAAGTCCAAATGGCACTCATAGGATAAAGGAAACGGTTATTCAGGATCATTTGAAGAACTTCTGCATGAATGAATACTCCTGGTGTCACAGGAGTTTTGTGAAAGATGTCTTCATTGCCATGCGGAGAAAGATGTCGGTCTTCAATGTCGGCAAGGTTGCTTGCCTTTCCGCTTCCAAGGTGAGCGAAGATGACAATTTTATCTTTTAACAATTCTTGAAGTCGAGTGAAATTTGATGAATCTATTTGATTTGCTTCAATAATATTGAATTCCCATGGATGGCTTTCGGTAAGAGTATCCAGCAAATCGTTATAATGATAACTGTGATATTGGTAATCTATTTCCAATTCATTTTCATCAATGGAAGAAAAGACGTTTTCGTTGATGTTAGGATTGGCCTTCTTGGCCAGTTGGTAAGCGAATGTGTTTTGAATGCCCTTCGTGTCCTCATTCTTCAGAGAATATGCGCGAACAACTTCGAGACTATCTCCCACTAATTCAAGGCTTGCATAGGAGGCGTTTGAAACATTAAACAACGGAGAATCATTCGAACTCTTCTTTTCACTGTTTGCGCCTAAGATAAGATTCTTACAATTGGAAAGCGAAGCTATTAATTCTTGATCTGCAATGGGGTCGTTTGAATTTTTGTCGAAAATGATGTCACAAGCTACAACAGCAGGCTTGCAAGAATCGACCCAAGTGATATCGTTTGCCAATTCGCTGCGGAAATCACCGATTGATTGAGTTTGAATGGAACCTATATTAATTATTACGATATTATTTTCCTCCGGAATTCTTGTCCGTTCTTCTTGTTTATAATAGAGATCAGCAAACTCTATTTCCTCAAGAGCTTTTTCGATGGGGTTCAGTGATTCAAAAAAATGAATGATGAAAGCAAAGAAGATGAGAACTAGCTTCAACAATAATACTACAGCAAGAACATCTTTAATTAATGTCCTCTTATTTCTTTTTGTCTTTGATTGTTCCATTTAATCACATCACATATTAAAAAAACGAATTTAAGCCTTATTTTTGATAAAAATAATGGTTATGAAAAATCAACTCTTTGGATTTCTTTTGTTATTGATAAGCTCAAATTTGTTCGGACAGAAAAGTTTTGTTGTACAATACGACAAAATTTCTGAGAACAGTTACTATTTCGAAAAAGTCAAAGGTTCGGATAAACTGAAACCTGTCAAAGCGATCTTCCCGAGAAAAGGTGATCACATACAACTGATAGTTAAAAATGCTAACCCCTTTATTTACAAAGTAAGTATTGATGTCAATGAAGAGAATAATACTCGAACGACTTGTACAGGCACTTCAGAATTATTCTCATTGCTAACCAGTCTATCTCCAACTTCCAACCTGGGTTTTCTAATGGATTTACCTTCCACAGTTGACTCAAGGGGTGTAGGATTAAGTTCTTCATTTATGAAGAGTATTACTGATATTCATTCTGAATTAACAACAATTCAAAGGCAATTTGTAAATACCAATTCAAACTATTTAGAACTTATAAAAATACTCAAAAACGAAACACTTCCTTTTGATTCTATTAAGTCAAAATCATTGGAGATCATTGATATACTCGAAAGCGATAATTCGATCAAGGATTCAAAATTCAAAATAAAAAAATTGGAAAATGATTTAACATCTTTTTCTCCTACCAATGATTCTGAAAAAAAAATAATTTTAGATGAAATTGATTTTATCAATGAACTGAATAAATCATCCACTCTGAACGACACTGATTTACAATTATTAAAAGAGTTGATTCTCTCAAGTAAAAACGAATTTAGTAAGAGGCATACCGTTGGATTGATTCAAACTAACTCTGATGACAATAATTCTGAAAAGAATGCAGTCAGCGAAAAGACAACTGATCTCGTATTTACGGTAAAATTCGATAAAATAAATTTACTTGACCAGCTTTCAAATATTGACGATAACGAATTATCTAAAGATGACTATTATGAATACTTTAATATCAAAAGATGGAAAGATAAAAATGGTTTGATAATGGATGGATATTGTCACGGATGCCAGCCCATTCGTTTAGCCACGGGTTACATAAAAAAAGGGTCACCTATCCCATCAGATTACACTGTTTTAATGGATAATAAGGATTCGGGAGCTTATGGCATTTGGAATATTTACAATGAATTTGACTCCTTAGAGACATCAATTAAACTTCCGAATTATCTCGCTTCATCAGACCCAAGAAAACTTGAAATAGAAGAAACTTATACAGAGGTGCTCAATATTCGATGCCAAGATTCTAATTCTCCCAAATGGTCTTCAGGGCTATTTTTGACAACCCCTCTTCAAGGTAGAAGTGCATTTTCACTTTTACAATCGATTACTACAGATTCACTTCTAATCATTGAAGAAAAAACAACGAGTTTGTTGCCGTCAATCGGTGCCACAATATCATTTCAACCTCTCACCTCCAATGCATTGAATATTTCATACAATTTGGGAGTTTCACTGAATACTTTTTCCAATATTGATGAGAATAAAATAAACATTTTAGGTGGAATAGGATTTTCTCATCGTGATTGGAATTTTATTTCAGTAACAGCAGGGGCATCTTTATGCAGAACCAGTCAACTTAAAAGCATTTACCAGGCTAACTCTTGGTATGATTCTAATTCTTTGAATTATTCAAAGCTTTACAAAGATGGGCTTGAGTCTTTTTATCAAGACGTTTTCAAACTTGGTTATTATATCGGTTTTCATTTTAATTTCTAACAAAATGAAAAATGCTCGAATAATAATATTCCTCATTAGCTTGTTTCACTTTTCTTCAGTTGAAGCTCAAAACAAGTATGCCTTGCTCATTGGTATTTCTACATATCCAAACAATCAAAGTAAAAATCAATTATGGAGTAATTTAAAATCGGATAATGATATCGAACTGCTTCAAAAAACGCTGCCTAAGCATGGTTTTTCGGCAGATAACATATTTACATTATTAAATGAGCGCGTGACACCCTCTGGCATAGGAGAGGCTATTGATGACCTTTGCCAAAAGCTAAATAATGGAGACGTCGTAATTCTTCATTTCAGTGGACACGGTCAGCAGATAACTGATTTGGATGGTGCCGAATACGACTTGTTAGATGAAGCTTTTGTGTGTTATAATGCACCGACAGAGTACTACAACGGTTACAAAGGTGAGGATCATTTATCGGATGATGAAATTAACATTTTGATTTCAAAAATTAGAAAGAAGTTAGGTTCTACTGGGCATTTGTTAGTGCTATTCGATTCTTGTCATTCTGGTAACATGTCAAGAGGAGGTGGTAATTTGAATGCACGCGGTGGAGAGGGGAAAATTGTATTTCCCGATAGTGTTGTGAAGGCTTTGGCGATTGAAAAGCAGCCTTTAGGTAGTTCTGATTGGATTTCAAGCCAAGAAGATGAATCTAACCTTGCATCTTATTGTGCAATTTCAGGTTGTTTGCCAAGCGAGTTAAACTATCAAGTTTTTGATAAATCTAATACGGAATATGGCAGTTTAACCTATGCATTTTGCGAAGTGATGCGACAACCTGGTGTAGAAAAGATGAATTATCAAGATGTTTCATTGAGGATAAAGCAAATTATACAAAATAAGGTTTCTGAAAATAATAATTCACAACATCCTACTGTAGAAGGAAATTTAAGTACTTTATTTCTCTCTGGACAAGCACTTGGCATCAAACCCTACTTTGAAATTTTCAGCATTAATAAGGATATTGTTACTGTTTCAGCCGGATTATTGAGTAGTTTAAACCTAGGTGATTCGCTCTGTTTTAAGAATATCAAAGGGCAAATTATTGATAAAGGTAGAATCGAATCGATAGATGCTACCCAATGTCAGGTTAAATTGAAAAAAATTAAATCCAGTAGTAAAACAATAGAAAGCAATTATACAGCCGAATTATGGTCAAGAAACATGACTGTAGATTTCATCAAAACGTATATCAAAGGAAGCAGTAAAAGACATATTTCGTTAATTAAAGACTCAATATCTAACCTTTATGGATTTGAATTGGTTGAAGACTCTTTAGCGGCAAAATTAATCATTGAAGTAAGAAAAGATAAAAGTATATCATGCTACACGCGCATGTCTCCAACAAATTTTATTCGCAAGATTCAAAATCAACCCATTGAGGCATTGACAGCGATTAAAAAAGAATTGGAGTCCTATTTTATTATCGAACGTTTTTCGAGTTTAGAGATTAATTCAAACCTAAATGCATCTCTTGCATTCAGAAGATTCTCTCCAAAAGTTGCTATTCCCACCAAGGATGATACAATTAAAATAGAAAGTATAGATCATATCTTTTATTTCACGCATTCTTTGAACTGGGAGGCTGGTGTGATTGGTAAAATGAAGGCTAAGGACTTACTTCAGGTAGAGTTGTACTCACCTAAATTAATTCATGTGAAAATGATAAATATTGTGAATGGTGAAATAACCAACAAAAATTTAAAGTCTGAGCCTGTTAAACCTTCTTCTTTGAAAACGATTTGGTCTACAGTGGATCCGGGTGATTTATACAAAGTTATAATTTCCGACAAACCCTTTGACTTATCCAATGCACCGGCCGTAATTCAAGGAAAATCTAAACTACCAGCAAGCCGAGGAGAAATCGATGTCACAGAGTTCCTCTTTCCGAAAACCAAAAATTCACGAGGAGGCGATCAAGAATTTTCAATTTATAATTTTAACGTTGAAATTGAATAGTATTAAACTTGTGCTAATCAATAGAAAAATCGATATCGTTTTCAATGAGGAATTGCATGAGCTCTGTCTGAATTTTTTTTGACAGATCCCTCTCGTTTGATTTGAATCTGATTTGATTTTTCTTGTTTGGCTCATCAAGAAAATCGAAGTAAATATTGTCAACTTTATCAACGTCAAGAATAACTCTAAAATTCAAACCAAAGGCAAAATAATTTTTCTTCACATTAATCGTTAAATTATATGTATCACCAAAGAAACTTTTTTTGAACCTATCTAATTCCATTTCCAAAAAAAGAACTTCCTTACCTACAGTCTCAATCTTCTCAAAGAATTGAACAGGGGACTCCTCTTTTTTGTCACTATCAATTTCCTCAGCTCTCAAAAAAATAGGCTGAATTTCATTGATCTCATTGAAATTTTTCAAATTAAGTCTGCCATTTGATAATTCTCTGCTTTTAAAATTGTTGATCGCAATTTCTCCTTGGAAATTTGATCTAACAAAATCCTCCAAATTTTTGTAGCTATCCGCAAGTGACTCTTCAATTTCATTCGTTTGTAACTCTCTTTTGCTTAATAAAACACAAAACTCACTTTTTCCAAAATAGTCACCTTCTAATGGAATTGCTGATTGCTGGTCATAAGGTAAAATTAGTCCTTGGCCTTTACCCTGATAAAATTTAGCTTCTGAATTGGGCGGAGTTAGAAAAGAAACTTGACCATCGCAACAAATTGAAAAAGCGTAAACAAAAAACCCTTCTTCTCCGGCGTTCTGAATAGACAGGGTATATGAATTCTCGTTACTCGGGTAATTTATTATGAGTTTATTTTCAAAGGCTCCTATCTTAAAATCGTAAGCATTTGAATAGTTCTGATCTTTTGATATTTCTAAAGTCTTACTTGTATTTTTACCAATGGCATCGAGATTTACATTAAAGTTGTTTAAGATTAAGTTAGAGTCACTTTGAATTTCAATTCCTTTCAAAGCAAAAGCTTCATCAACAACTTTAGCAAAGTCGGTATATCTGAACCAAATATATCCACCGGCGGACCAGTCTTCACCCCAAGAGTTTAATATCTCAAAAGCCCCCCCCTCTTTATTGTCATCGTAACCAATCACACACATGGCATGTCCACCAGGAAAGTCATCAATCGCACCATTCCAAACTCCAGAAACAGAATTTCTTTGAATAGACTGGTACATTTCGGCACCTATTACTACAGGCATATTTCGCGATAAGTAGTACTTTACATTCTGCACTATATTAGGTCCGCCTGCTGAAATAAATCCTGATAATCTCTTCTGCCTAGCTGCCGCCAAAACTTCTTTAACTTGTTTTTGATTAATAGTATCACTAAGAATTCTTCCTACTCCGTTGAGCTTAGTATTCAATAATTTACAGCTGTATGGATATTTACTTAGCGAAGTTGATCCAAAATTAACCAAGGCATTCAAGGCTGCCTTTACATATGTTCCATCCGCGCAAAAAGAATCAGTATCTAGTTTGCATAAGTCGTAGGTTAAGGAAGGAGACATACAATCCTCCTCCTTTAAATCTGAACCATTTCTATTCAATTCAATATTTTCAAGAATGGTCATTCCTGCATAAGTCGTGGCCCATCCAACACAGGTACCGTATATCATTTGGTCTCCAACTGGTGGGGCATATTTTTTCAAAGAATATGACTCCGGTAGCTTCCCTCCTCTTTGAATGGGGATCGAAGGTATTTCATAATTCATTGAATAACCGGCAATACCCGGAATTCGTTTGGTATCAAAGGACTCTTCAACTTGTGCTAGAGCATTGAAGATTAGAAGAAAAAATATAACTGTACATTTAGCGGTAGTAAATACTCTCATTAATTTAAATATTTGGAATCAAAAAAAATGACAAAATTAACTAATTATTAATATTTTTTTTCTTAAATCGAAATTAAACAATGTAAATTAACTACTTTATTCCATCCTTTTTGCATTCCCCCAAAGTAATAATGATGTCACTAGTCCATTGATTTTTAGTATTTCTAGCTAATACCTTATAGTCTCCAACAGGCAATGAAATAGTTAATGTACCTTGCTCATCGCATTGTGGAGTGTACAATGGATTATTAAATACTGATGAAATGGTGCCGATATAAACATATTCATCTAGCATTCCTTTATTGTAATCAAGTATAAAAACATCAATATTTTCATTAGAGGCCGTATTATAAACATAAATACAGTACTGTCCCTGTTCAGTTATAATTCGTTTTATTTCGCCATTATCGCTCAACGAATATAAATTATTATGGGCAAAATTTGATTCGCTGAATTCTTCCCAATTAAAATCTAACCACGAAACTTCACCGATTAGAAAATGATCGTCCCACCACTTATCATCTTTATAGTTAGTAACTTCTTTATGACGAGCTGTAAAAACAAAACTCATTTTCGAATCTTTAGATAATGACTCTAAAGTCTTTAAATTTATTGAAAATCTTTCCTTATCAAGTAACAAATAGAAAAATCTTTTCGCAGGTATTTGATCCCAAGAATACTTTGCGGGATTATCAAGAGCATATGTTTTTATGGCTATAAACTTATCTTTGTCATAACTAACACCAATATCCTTAGTTACTTCTTCAAAGAACAGATTGGTATAATAAAAATTTCCATCATCATTTTTTAAAGCTTCATTGGATTCAGTTGGTGGTGTAAACCATTTTGTTTGTTGAACATAATCAATTTTCAATTGTCGTAGTCTATTTTCAAAAACCAATTTTAAATCGGCCTTAGCACCAGAATTTTTATGAAAATCTAAAAAAACAATATTTAATTCTTCTATAAACTGCTCAAAAGATAGGTTTTTAAAACCATATAGTGCTAGTATCTTAGATGATTCTTTAGCGTAAATTTGCATACACTCATTTTTTATATTCTCATTCTCAACACCAGCAAGTTTTGATAATAAGAATAAATTAGAACAAATTTTAAAATTTTCTATATTATAGTAATCTTGTTTAACACCCCAAGAATCTGTGTATTCTCCAAAAATAATTTTAAAACCTAACAATAAACTTATTGCGTCATCATATCTCTTCTCTGAAACAAGTAAATTTGAAAGTAAAACCAAATTATCTGTAAAACCACCGTTTTCTGGGGTATTATAAAATGAACCTGTAAATTGGTCCGGTGCATGTATTTTAAATATAGGGCTAAAATTATTTGCTATTTGATTATAGTTTCTCTTTGTACCAGTTTGCAATAAATTAAATGAGCGATCCTTTTCTTTCATAGGAATTTCAGTTGAATTTTCAGATTCGGAGTCTAACTTTAGGTCATATGTTCCTTTTAGAAAATCAAATTCTTGAAATAAACAGTTTTCTAAAATCAAAATAGCTTTAATATTTTGTTTTTTTGAAACTAAATAACTAGCATACAAATAGGTTGGATTTATGATGTGTGTTCTTAAGTCAGAAATTTCAACATCTCTGATTAAGTTTTCGTCTAAATTTGTTGCGCCTTGTTTTTGCAATGTTATTTGGAAATTAAAAAAATCACAATCTTTACTTTCGGGATCGTTAAAACATGCTCTCCTATCATTAAATCTTGGCAACCTCGTTATCTTCGGATTGAAACTGGGAATATTCTTTTTACCGTAGTTCGTGAACTTAAAAAAGCAGTCTTCAATTTCTTTTGTATAATCCCTATTTGGCTCTAGTATTCTCACATTTGAAGGCAAAAGTGCGAAATCCCCTCCCATCATTAAGGTCATTTTAATTTCATAAGCAGTCAAATAATTCGGATCTAAAGCTAAGGTAGAATCGTAATATTGCATTGTCTTTTCGAAATTACCCAGTCTGTAATAAGCTCTTGCCTTTTGATGATATACAAATAATTTTTTAGTGTCGCCATATTGATCTGCATAATTTTTTTTCGCATTAAATAAATCTAAATATCTTATTGCCTCATCTATTTCTTTATTCTCAGCAATAAGATTCATTGCTATATTCTCTGGATCAACAATATCTTCAAGGGTTTCTTTAATTTCTTTCACTTCTACATTCAACTTAGCTATATCTCCTGCCAAATCCTTAAAATACTTAAAATCAGGATTGGTTTCTTCAAATAAGCTTCTCATTTGCTCTGCCTTACTCGCATCTCCTCCATCCAATGTGGTCAGGATTTTTCCATATTGGTTTATTGTTGCAAGGGAAGTAGCTTGATTCTTGTAAAACGGGTCCAAGGATATAGGGCTATTAAGTTGTAATGCTATTCCCTCTGCAAGCTCTGTTTTCATTTGCAACCAGGTTTCAATTTTTCCACTGACGTCTTTTGCCATAATAATCTGAGATGTTCGGACATCGACTAGTTTGGAAGAAAAATTACATGCCCCATCTAATACGAATACAGAGCCTACAAATACATAATTGACTCCACTCAACTTACCGAAATCTACTGCTGTTTTAGCATCAAAATTTTTACTTTTCTGTAAATTCTGTTCATCAAGGAGTTTATTTAATTGGGAACGTTCAAAGAATTCTACTTTTTTCGGATGGATATTATTGGCAAGATCAGTTATTAGCATACTGCTAATAGCTTTACCCAAAGCATCATATTCAGTTTTGCCTGAAGTGTTCTCAAAATCAAGAATCGCAACTTTAGTCGGTTGTGCGCTTGCCACACTTACAAGTAGCATCGATAAAATAATAGTAAAGTATATTTTCATTTCAAACTGGTTTATTTTTACTTAAGTTTTTCTATAATCAAGTTAGCTAACGATTTTTTTAAATCAAAAAATTTCTCTCTAGCACCATCAACACCAACAGAAAAGGATATTGCACCGGTTTCTACATCAATAAATTTCGCGTCCACTCTTAGGCTTCCGAAAAGTTCAAAATAGGTTCCTGTAATTATAATCTCAGCACCTAACAGCTTCCCTAATCTAGCTGCAGTTGCGTTATCAAAATTCTTTGAATTATTTAAATTCTGTTCTGCTAACAATTTCTCTAATGACTGTCTATCAACCATTGTAAGGTTCTGAACAAGGTTAAGATCAGATGTTAGCATGTCTCTCAATGGTCCACCTAAGTCACCGTATTCACTTACTTTTCCAGACGAATTGTCAAAAGCAATTATTGCAACTCTTTTCGGACTTTCAAGAAATTTATTTTCTTCTTTCACAATATCCACTGCACTTCTTGTTATATCTGAAGTAAATGCCGATACTAATTCCGATGTTTCTGCCGAAATACCAACTGTACTCGAAGAATTGTAAAATACAAATTCACCGCCCTCATCTCCTGTATTATGAATAGCACCATAAAGCGGTTCTGTAGAACTATTATTTAAAACATTTGGGCGAATTTTTGCAAAAAGCTGATCTGATGTTAAAAAGGGGGTGTCATTTAATTCTAACTCTTTAATCAAATATTTCATAAAAACACTTTCGTCAGGCACCTCCTTTAGATTTCCACTAGTCATTGCCTTTCGGCTTTTTAATTCATATAACCGTTTTGTACCTGAATCCATATCACCAACACTTCTCGTCTTAAAAATGCCACCACTGAAACAAGCATCTGAAATAAGTAAAATGTGATTCGTTTCAAAGGCTGACAAGTACAACGTCAAATCCGTATTCGAAACCCAATTGCTCTTACTATCTTTCTTTGCATCTGACGGTATCCAATAACCCATTTTTAAATCATTATCCCAATACCCATGACCTGCATAAAAAATAATTAAGTTGTCTTCCAGAGAAAGTGTCTTTCTTTTATTTTCTATAGCGTCAATAATATTTGATCTTGTAGGATCCACAAGTCGAGTAATATCTTCCGTTTTAAAATAATATTTAGAAACAAGTAAACTTGACAATTTATCGCCATCGCTCTTAGGTTCTTTCAAATCTGTAAACCTCTCATCTTGATATTGATTCTCCGAAATTATTATTGCGTGGAACTTCCCTGTATTGGTCACATTATCATTAGTTTCTATCACATCGCCACGATACAATTGTCCGTATGAGAGATTAGAAAGTAAAATAATTGATATCAACCAACTATTTGACAAGAATGAATTCAATTTGATTATGATTAAGGTTAATAAAAGTAGTTGTTTAATTTTAAGCACACAAAAAATCAAATCCCATTTAGCCAAATACTATAGAATTCAATTTTATATGAAATAAAACTATCATTCAAAAATAATAAACAATCATTATTCATGGCTATAATTAATAGGATTCTGAAAATAATAATTTAGTTACTTTTGATATTTACAAATTCAAAATGAAAATTGGCCTAAATAAGCAGACGGTGATGCTAAAGCTAAGCTCAATCCTCCTACTATGTTGTTATTTTCTAATGAACTCAAAGGTTAATGGGCAAAATTGGAATGAAACATTCATACAAATTGGAAAAATATGTCCAAAGGGGTCTTTACATACCTATGAAGAAAATAATGGCGAAGTAATAAACATACCAATTTCGAGAGGTGAAACAGCGATTCCAAAACAGTTCTCAATGAAATCATTTGTACCACCTGTTTTGATGCAAATTGATGGTTCTTGTGTAAGTTTCGCATCGGCATATTATGGCATCACAACCTACTTAAGGAAGAAAGAAAGCAATCGAAATTTACCCCCTTTTAACCCAATGTATTTGCACGCTCGTGTTCATGCATTTCTCAATACTTGCGATAGCCAACACGATGGATTGAATCCGAGTCTTGCACTAACATTACTGAGGGACTATGGAATACAACAAAACGAATCAGATATAGCAGATGAATTAGAGTATTCCACATGCCAAAACATCTATCCGCTTGAGGAGTTTTCTATCAAATTAGATTCTTGGAAAAAGCTTAATAATTCAAATAGCAATATCGACAAAATAAAACAAGTTCTATCGAAAGGAAACCCGGTATTGGTCGGAATTTCTACCAACTTCTCCTTGGATATTTATCACCAGAAATATTGGAACTTTTTTCAAGAGTTTGCAACAAATGAGAAAAAAAAAACAATTTCTAATTGAAACCTTAAAAGAGAGTATGCCCGATGAATTTGGTAGCTTTTCGAAAAAAGAAATTTCATTCGAAATAGAGAAAATAGCCAATTTTAACGATAGCACTGAGTTTTGTTGGGAAGGTAAATATCCTTTGAAAGATCAAGGATGTCACGCACTGTGTATTATTGGTTATGACGACAACCGTTTTGGCGGGGCATTCGAAATAGTAAACAGCTGGAGCAGCGATTGGGGAAACTCAGGTTATCTATGGATCAGATATCGAGATTTTTACAAAATGTATCCTGTATTTTATATGATTGGAAAATAACAACTATGAGCAAAATTCTAATTTTACTTTCTAGCTTTTACCTTCTCTCTGCACCTTCATTTGGTCAACTATTTAAGCAAGGTAAAAAAGATTACAATCGAATCTCAGACTCTTGGGATGTAGCGGCCTATAGTCAATTCCTTATTGATTACCCAAAATCGAATTTTAAATTAGAAATAAGTAATAAATTAATTTGCAAACAACGCAACGATCGCTTCCCTGAATTGATTTTATCCAATGACACCGTTCGTATAGCCGAGCATATTAACTTCTTTGATACTTGTGCTAATTGCAAAAGCTATTTACCAAAAACAGCTTTAAAATGGTTGGGCAATGAAAAAAATGATATTATTCTCCTTCGATTAAGATTAGACAGCTTGGTTTGTCAACATTTTTGGGATAGCCACATAACTAATAAAAATATTGATGAGTATTTGTGTTTTGAAAGATTTCTAACCCTTTATCCAAATTGTCATTTGAAGCAACGCGCATTAGATAGTTTGTCCATTAGGAAGGACCGTCACTTCTGGAAAGCAGCATTAGAAAAAAATAGTTCCATAGGTTTTAAGAATTACTTAGATTCTCTGCCTAATGGAGCACATTATAGAGAGGCGATTCAATTTCAGAGTGATTTTTTACTTGCTGAAAGTCTGTTAAAAGAGGAATCTCATGCCAAACTCACGGAAGGTTTAAGAATACTTAATACCAAAAAACGCTTTATGCCATTTTCGAATGAGATAATGGATAAAATCAAAAAAATAGAGGAGACCGACTATCAAACTTGTATTAAGAAAAAGACTTTGAAAGATTGGCTCGCTTTTGAACGCCACTATGCTGGGGGTTACTACTTCGCAGATGTGGATAAGAAAATAAGAATAATTGCAAATGTAAAATCCGATCAAGAAAGGAGTCAATATGGTACGTTCGTGGAAATGACCAATGCTGAATCATATCCTATCAGATTCGAATACACTTCTGGCTCTAATGAATCATTGATTTTTAATTTGAGAATTAGTGAATCTGAATCTGTTATTGTACCAAACGGAATATATAAAGTTCGCCTTATAAATGACGAAAATGAGTCTGAGGTTCTTTCCGAGACCTTAATGTTAATCGGCATACCCAAAATATTATCATGTTGTGAAACTAATATTCCCTAAAGTTATTCTTTTGGGCAAAAAAACTAAGCGAGCAATATTACTATAAATATTTAAAGTGATTTTTTTCGCATCTAATTATTTCACCTCACCAAAACAAATCCCGCCCACTTCTCGGGTTCGGTTGGATATTTATTACGCATTTCTTTTTGGGCTTTTTCGAAGCTAATCACTGGGTTTAATGTCTTGGTTAAGTCAGTGTAAAACAACGTCATGAGCTCCATGGTTTCTTTGTCGGGAACCGACCACAAGCTCACAATCAATTGCTCTACCCCTGCCAGTTTAAATCCGCGTTTTAACCCGAATGTACCTTCACTTCCTTCGATTTTACCCAAGCCAGTTTCACATGCTGAGAGCACGACGAGTTTGGTTTGGGAGAGATCCATATTCGATACTTCAGCTGCAGTAAGTATACCATCATCGCCTGTTGACTCAATCATCTTCCTTTGGTTGCCTGTCCAGCTCATATTCGAACCACTTAGCATAAGACCACAGCGCACCATTGGATCTTCTGTAATATTGTACGACAGTCTTTCATCGTTAAATCTTTGTTGACCATCTTTAGACTCACTATCAGGAAAGGCAAAGCCATGGGTAGCAATGTGAATCACTCCAGGACTTTCTTTTTCAAACTGCATTTTTAAAACGTTTTCTGAGGCTTCACGATCACTCAATAATTGGACTGACCATTGCGTGTTAAGTGATGAAGCAATGTGTATCACTTCTTCACGTGTTCCTTCAAGATACTTCATTGATTTTCCAGTACCTCTGTTGCTTCGTCCTTCTCTTTTCTCCTTGGCCCTATTCGATAAATTTACACTCAATGCAAAGTCCTGATCAGATTCCTCATGATCGGTCTTTTCTACTTTAGCAGGAATATCGTCATAGTTAATACCCCCCGCTAACGTGATGCTATAGTTCAACGTACGATTCTTCTTCAATGTTCCATCGGCCAAGTAGCGAGTAGTCGTTAATTGGTGCATGGTGTATTTATCCATAAGCACTGAGTTGCAAATGTGTGTTGAAGAACTCGCAGTCTCTAACTCCTCACCTCTTTGGGCTGAACCTGCTGTCACCAATAGTGAGTCACTTGCCTCGAAACACAAGGCATTAAAGGATATATTATTAAGTTCTCCGGTTGGGCTGTAGTAAATGGTTTTGACTCCGCTAAGCAAACTATCTGTTGATTCCCATATTAAGTCATACAAAGCCGAAAAGTCTTGCGCTTTGGCCTGATTGGCCAAAACTATATCATCCTCCTTACCCAACTTCACTAGCTTAGGGTACTCAAAGCCAGGTCTCACTACGAGAGCCATATATTTGTTTACACTGTCGTTGTCATCGAAATAGCGGGCATACTCGATTGCGGCTTCTGAAGAGGAAAGATTGGATTGGACATCCTTCCAAGTGATTTCAAATTTCAGCTTGGAGGCGCCATATTCGCCTAATTTGTTGACTAAGATTTTATCTAATGAATCGGCTTGTAGATTATATCGATTCATGATTTCTCTTTTATCAGAACCCTCCGATTGCATCTTGTTATAAGCGCGACGAAGCTGTTTCATTTCGGTAAACTGAGCCTTGAGTGCGCTATCTCCTGATTGAGTAATAACTTGATCCAATTCACGTGAGGTTTCGAGGAGGAGAGATTTGGAGATTAATGCTGATTGAAAAGCTAAAAATGAAGAGCTGTCAGATTCCGCACTGAATTTCATTACCTCATCAAACAAGATTTGTTCTGTGTTCCAGAAATTTGAACGTTCTGACTGACTTAACCATTCAAAACCCTTACGCAATTGAAAAGACGTAGAATTTAGCGATTGCTCGAAGTAAATTCTAGCCAAATCAAATCTTGAACTTACAAAATAAAACTTTGCTAAATTATTCAAAAGTAGAGAATAGTCAGGATGACTAGTTTCAATGGATTTGCTGTATATTTCATTTGCTGCTTGATAATAACTCTCACTTTTTTCAAAGTCCTTCATTTCAAGAAAAGAATTTGCTAGATTTATGTAAACATTACCGCGATCTATATAATCATCGGTATATAACGAATCTAAAACAACTAAAGCCTTTTGGAAAAGTATTATTGATTCCTCATAATTACCTTGTTCAAGGCGCAGTAATCCTAAATTAGAAACAATGGGGTAATAATCCTCGTGATAAATCCCATAATAGCTCTCAATAATTTCAATTGCTAAAAGATAATTTGCCTCTGCTTCAAGTATGCGATTAGTCGACGCATATAAAAAAGCCAAATCAACTAAAGAATTAGCATAATTAGGGTGTTTAGTGCCATACAACTCCCTAAATAATTCCAATGATCTTAGGTAATTCGTTTCAGCTGAATGCAAATTACCCATTCTTAAGTATAAATCACCAAGAGCAGTTATGCACCTGGCATAATCAGAATGGTGCAATCCATTGGTTTTTTTCAAAATATCAATCGCTTTTACATAATTCTTTTCAGACAAACTAAAATCGCCAGCCATGTAATAGGAATTTCCTATATTATAATAGACTAATGCCACTTCCGAATGATTGTCACCTAATAGTTTTGAATATATGCTCAGCGACTGATTGAAATATGAAAATCCAAGCTCAAAATTTCCTGCGCGAGAATGAAATACTCCTAAATTAAGTAAACTCAAAGCAAAATCAAGATGGTCTGAACCGTAAGTCAAAAAACAAATATCTTTTGACTTGATTAATAATTCTTCAGCCTTTTTAAAGTCGTTTATTTCAGCATAAAACAGTCCAAAACTCTGTAATACGTCCGCGTAATAAGGATGCCCGTCTCCAACTACTTTTTCGGCTATGGTTAAAACCTCTTCAAAAAGTTTCTTTGAAGTTATTAAATCACCACTTTCCAAATAGTTATTTGCATAATTTTCTAAAGCTTGGGCATAATCAATGCTGTAACCGCCGTAATTATTGTATAAAAATGACAAAGACTTCTCGTAATAAAATTGGGCATCTTTGAATCGGTTCATATTAAAATAAAGAGCACCAATCAAAATACAACCTCTAGCGTAATCATCACTTTTATCTCCTGTGTATTGTTCTAAAAGCTTATGGGCCCGAAGAAAATAATCTTCAGCTTCTTTGTAGTGCCCCCCACCTTGACTCACTGATCCTAAATTTTGAATAATTACTGCGCTAAAAATTGTATCTGAATGAACTAATAAAAAAGCTTCTGAAAAATGTTTTTCTGCGGAAACAAAATCAGCTAATTCAATATAATAAAGCCCAATATTGTTTAACCACTCAGTATATTGTCGAGATTTTTTACCAAGTTTATTGGAGTATATACTTCCCGCCTCAAGAAGATATTCACCAGCCTTCTTGAGATTTCCAAGATCCAAAAAATTTAGACCTATATTATTTAAACAATCAGCATAATCGACACTACTGAAACTAAAATTTTTCTTGTACACATTTAAAGCTAGGTTATAACAAGAGTCGGCTTTGAGGTAAGAACCTATTTTTGTATAAAACGAAGCTAAATTATTGAGGCAATCAGCGTGATCCTTTGAATTTTCAGGATAAAAACTTAGAGTCTCATTGTGTAATGATTGTGCTAACTTCAATTCACCTGCATCTTGTGCACACAGCGCATAATCTTGTACAACAGAAAAATACAAATCTGATTTTTCTTGTTTTAATAGAATTAAAATTTCTGCAGCTTGTTTATAATATTGAACAGCTTGAGAATATTGATTTAATCTATAAAAAATACTTGCCAAGATATATTCTTGATCTACAAATTCCATTGATTTTTTTGAATATGTTTTTTCTATCCGATCTAAGGCTTGTGTATTAAAAAATATTGATTCATTAATTCTATCGGTTTCAAAATATATTCTCCCTAGTAGTAGCATTATATCAATAGATTCTTTCGTAATTAAATCAGTAAGTGAATCTAAACTTTGGGTTTCCAATAAAACTTTTTCAGACAAGTCGAGATTCGAATTGTTATAATGTACAAGTGCAAGATTATATCCCGCCTTATATGCATCTGTAGTACCTTTTAAACCAATTCTCTTTGAGGCAAATAGAGACTGCTCGAAGTAAAAAATGGAGGAATCAATTCTCATTAAAGAATAATAACAATTCCCAACATATCTCAAACTAACCGCATACTTCAAACTTGTATCGGATTCATTCTTTAGAGCCCAGGCGTTCATTTGCTTGGCAATAACGAAAGCGCTGTCTTGTTTATCTTCCTTACGGCAACGGTCGTAATCTAGCTTCAACTGATCATAGATATCGGTTTGAGCTTGCATGGTTAAAGCAAGGCAAGTCAGAAATATGAAGAAAAATACTCTCATGGCTACCGATATTATTTGATCACTCCCTCCACTGCCTTCACAACATCTTCTGCTGCTTTTGCCTGTGTCGTCTTAATATTTAGTTCGTTAATTTTTACCTTGTTCTTGAAAATAAGAATTCGACATTGCACACTTTCACCAGTGGAAGTGTAAACCAATTTCAAAATATTTGCCTGCGATGTTTCGGCCTTGATGTAACCTATTTTACTGGAATCTCCACGAGAAGTAGCTTCTTCCAACCCAGCATTGACAGCTTTTCTCAATTCCAAAGGGTCTTCTTCACTGTCGTCTCGAGCACTTGAACAATAGACCAAAGGCTTTTCATTTAGAAGCGAAATGTTCTTTCTTAATTCATCATCTACAACTCCAATACGAATGTTCGCATTGCCATAAGGCTGTGCTTTTTGTTCCAATCCCAAAGATTCCATTAATCGATTTTGCTCACGTTCTGTTTCCAAAAACCATTTTTGAAGGTTCAAAAACCCGACTCCATCTTGCTCCTCATCGAGCAAATTGGTATTGTTCTTAAGCGTTTTTAGCATGGAGTAAGTGAGCATTCCTTGACCCAAATGCGGAAGTTCATAAGCAGACTGATTGGGAGCTGAGGCAGCCAAAATGAACACACCGCTCTTATCTCCCAAATCTTCAATTTGACGCTGACGCTCAGTGGCATCGTTGTCGCGGGCAGAAGCTAAATCGGCATATATTTCTTTAGCCGCTTGGCCGCTGTTACATGCGTCGTAGACCAATACGGTTTTATTTGGCAACATTTTAAATGGTCCTTCCGGACTGAGCCACGATTTTAAATCTAAGGTGCTAATTCCAATTGGATTTATTTTGCTTGCGTCGGCCGTAAGAAATGTGAAGGTATTGTCTATGCCATGCATAACGCCGTGACCGGCGAAGAAAATAAAGAGCAGATCATTCGACTGGGCTTTGCTTCCTATTTCTTCAAGTGCTTTCATTATTCCAGCGCGTTCCGGAGTTGTGAATACGTTGGTATTATCGATCTTGCTTTGAACGTTATACACAAATACCTTATCGTTGCCCAACATTTTCTTTGCGCTACTTTCTAGCGCAGATCCAAAGGCACGCGCATCACTGACTGGAAATTTCAAATCCAATGCATCGTCTTTGTAATCGTTTACACCAATCATAAGCATATACATTTTTGGATTTGATTTTTTCCGATCATCCAGAATTTCTAACACGACACCGCGCGATTGAAATTCTCGTTTCTCAAATTCGGTTATAGCTATCACAGTAATTTTATTTTCTTCGCCGGGCTTGAAGTGTTTTTCTAAATCATGCCTGAACAGCTTAAGTGATGCAATTCGATTGTCCCATTTCAAAGAATGAGTAGGAATCGTTGAAACTGTTTTACCATCTACTTTCACATCGAGTCGAACGATAGGCCATTTTCGCTCTTCTATTTTAAATTCCCACATTCCCTTATCTTCATTGACTTTTTCAATCAATGGCAATGCCCCGCAGATATCGAGATCACTCAGTTTTTGGTAATTGATGTCTTCACCGTTCATTATTTTGCTCACCAACCCTGGAACGTACAAGGCATCTTTCATTTGACCTAATTCAATCACTTCTAATCCACACGTAAAATACAATTTATCAATGGCACCAGGAGTGCCGTCGAAGCGGTAATCTTCGTCGTAGACGAGCCAATCGTTGTCTTTGAGTTGAAGGCGGGTGTATAAAGGTTTTCCGGTGGCGGTTTCCCAGAGGATGGTTTTGTGGTCTGCGCCGGTAGTGAGGATGTTATCACCAACTGTACTAAAGACAGCGGAATTAATATAATCCGTATGCCCCGCCAGTATGTGAACTTCCTTGCCACTCATTACATCATAAATGCGAGCTGTAATATCCGAGCTTGCAGTTAAAGCATATTTCCCATCAGGGCTGAAGGCAGCGGAAGTAATATAATCCGTATGCCCCGACAGTATGTGAACTTCTTTGCCACTCATTACATCGTAAATGCGAGCAGTATTGTCCCTACTCGCCGTTAAAGCATAATTCCCTTCAGGGCTGAAGACAGCGGAATAAACACTATTTGTATGCCCCGCAAGTATATGAACTTCCTTACCACTCATTACATCGTAAATGCGAGCAGTATTATCATAGCTTGCCGTTAAAGCATATTTCCCATCAGGACTGAAGACTGCGGAATTAATATAATCCGTATGCCCCGCCAGTATGTGAACTTCCTTGCCACTTATTACATCGTAAATGCGAGCAGTATTGTCCCTACTCGCCGTTAAAGCATAATTCCCTTCAGGACTAAAGACTGCGGAAATAATATAATCCGTATGCCCCGCCAGTATTTGAACTTCCTTACCACTCATTACATCATAAATGCGAGCAGTATGATCATTGCTTGCCGTTAAAACATATTTCCCATCAGGGCTGAAGGCAGCGGAAGTAATCATAGACGTATGCCCCGACAGTATGTGAACTTCCTTACCACTTATTGCATCGTAAATTCGAGCAGTATTTTCCCAACCACTCGCTGTTAAAGCATATTTCCCATCAGGACTGAAAACTACGGAACTAATAGCATCAGTATGCCCCGAAAGTTTGTGAACTTCCTTACCACTCATTACATCATAAATGCGAGCTGTAATATCCGAGCTTGCAGTTAAAGCATATTTCCCATCAGGGCTGAAGGCAGCGGAAGTAATCATAGACGTATGCCCCGACAGTATGTGAACTTCCTTACCACTTATT
>Ga0164295_10001091_pt1 | contig 22444 bp, 24 predicted proteins | sample GEODES006metaG_FD_111798 | JGI IMG/M metagenome (GOLD analysis project Ga0164295, IMG submission 111798) | Oligotrophic lake water microbial communities from Sparkling Lake, Wisconsin, USA - GEODES006 metaG | ecosystem: Environmental > Aquatic > Freshwater > Lake | place: USA: Sparkling Lake... | reverse complement strand
TAAGCGCCATAATATTTTTCATATGCATCTTCCCCATACAATTCTATGTAGTTCTCCTTATGACGAATCCATCGTTCTTTCATTAATTCGATTGCGTAGTTCATCTCTTCATTCAGAGTCCTCTCATCCATACTCTTATATGTTTGTTCTCCATATTCATATTTGAACTTTCTATTGTAGTCTAGGCTGATTCTCACCCATCCAGGCGGTACCTTTTCTGCTTGTAATGCGTTGGCGTTGTCCTTTTCTTTTACTTTATTCAATGCTGAAGCATAGTTTATTTCTGCATTTTCTTCTTCTGCATTTTCTTCTGTATTCTGGGTTTCTACCTTTGCAGTCAATTCAGGAAAATTTTCCGTGTTCAAATTCAGTTCCTTTTCTTTTACTCTTTTTGTAACACCAAATGCATTTCCGCTTCTAGGTTCTTCCTCTCTCCGATTTCGATATCGGTCTCTTGTATCTCTTGTATCTCTTGTATCTCTTGTATCTCTTGTATCTTGCATAATAAATCTATCATTTCTTGGCTCGCTCTTGAATACATTGGTTTTCATATTTGATTTTCACTACTGCTAGTAAGTGCTTATAAACTATATATGTTTTTATCTTTAAATTGAATACACTTATATTAAGTAAGCATTTAATCACGATTATAATTTAAAGGCATAACAATGTATATATTTGTCTCTTAACAGCAATTTGTTAGATTATCAAATTCCTTGTCGCAAGTACAAAATCCCTCGTTATATATGTATACAAGAGACAGCAACCCCCAGTTTTGTGTGTGTGTGTGTATATGTGTGTATAATCACGATTTAGTATTAGGTCGTAATTATATTATAAATGCAACAAATATAAAAGATATATGTGAGTTATATATTATGGCCAACGCTAATAACGATTTAATCGAAAACTTGTTTTACAACATTATGATGAATATACAAGAAGATGCGATTATGTTTCAAGAGAATAATCTATTTAGTGGGAGTGGTTCGGTAATAAATCAAAGCTTATACGATTCTAATCCAATTAAAATGGTGATTTCTGAAGAAGAAAAAAACAAACTTGCAACCATTAAATACAAGGACGCAGTAAATAAAGAACAAAACACTGCTTGTTTCATTACACAAGATGATTTTCAAGAAGAAGACGATATTATTCAATTGCCTTGCAACCATTGTTTTTCACCAGACTCTATTATGCATTGGTTGACAGAAGAATGCGCGGAATGTCCCGTTTGCAGACACAAGTTTGAGTCTGTAGAAAAAAGAGTTGAAATAACTCCTGAAGATGTGGTAGAAGAAGAAGACAGTGAAATGCCTGAATTGATACCCATAGACCAACCCATTATTAATAATGTTTTTGAAATCGGCGATATAAATCAAGTTAACAACTTTAGAAATATTTTTTTAAATAATCTTTTTAATTCCTTGTCTGAAGAATCCAATATGAATTTCAATTACATTCATCAATACAGTAATAATATAAACTTTAACAATGATCACGAGGAAGAGGAAAATGAAGAGGACGGGGAAAACGACAACGATGTGGATTAGATGTCATCCACATTGATTTCATCATCTCCCTCGTCTGAACCGCTTTCCGGCATATCACTTTGAGGAGCAAACTGCAGTTTTACATTTTCGCCAGCTGATTGCTTCAACAGCTCCTCATATTCGCTTTGATGCGCCGACGATGAAAATTCAAAACCGCTGGAATCATGTGAATGTCCCGAAATAGGGTCGTTGACATCTAATGCGTCCCAATGAACTCCGCGAATCTTTCGAAGCTCCTGTTTATCCGCATCACTGTAGACCTCCAACAAATCGCATTTTCTCGACTCCTTATCAGATGCCGACTCCGATGACCATTCGCGAATGCCGACAAGGACCCAAGTTCCTCGGGAAAGCATATTGCCTCGTTTTCCGCGACCTCCGCGAAATTTTCCTCGAATGATGCACATTCTATCTTGGCCGTCCACACATTTTACAGAACAAATTGCGCCGCCCATTAAACTGCTAACAGACGCATAAACTTCCATTTCATCCTCTGATAGTCGAGTTTTTTTTGAACTCGATATACTTGCATATTTGCGCGCTTGGCCTTTATGACCACTTCCACCTTTAAGATTCTTGACCATTCTTACTTATACTGTTGTAATTATCATAAAAAAGTATTTTCTGTTTCAATTTTTTTTGCAATTTGTTTTGCCTTTTGCCATCTTAAACGGGAATTTGCGTTTTTCCAGTGTACAAATCAATAATATCTTTTTTCCATTGTTCATTTGCATCATTCAATGTAGGAATATGTTTTTTCATAACGCTATATTCAAATGCCGACCAAACATAAGACAATGTTAATGCATAGGAGTCTCTGTAAACCAAATCACTCTTAATGTAATTCATAATGTCATTCTTGAAATCGACTTGGTCTTCTGGTATAAGTCGCGCTATATGACATGCTACAAGCAACAAGTTTCGAGAAACCTTTTCGGAACTTTTTTGAGTGTTTGATTCGGTCATCTCCATACTTGGTTTATTTAATTTGACAATAGATTATTCTACTCAATTTTTTCTGTAAATCCAAAAAAAATTGAACCAATATTTAATTTATAAAGGTAATGTACATTCAAAAACTTATTGATTCAAAAATGAATACCAAGGTCGAGACTATCTATTTACCAAAGTTGAAACAGAACATCGTCTTTGTTATTGGCAAGAATGCCAAAGGCAATGACGAAGCCATTTCCGACGCCGACCCAGAGGACATATGGTTCCATTTAGAGGGTCAGTCTTCGTGCCATGTGATTGCCAAGGTACCGGAAGACTTGGGTCGGAAAGAACGCGGTTATATTTTGCGCAAGGGTGCTGAACTCTGTAAACAAAACTCGAGAGAAAAATCGGGGAAAAATGTCGAGATTGTATATGCAAAAATAAAAAATGTCGAAAAGACGGACATTCCTGGTAGGGTGATTGTGAATGATAGAGGAACCATCAAAATCTAATAAACAAGAAACTTCATTTCATTCAACAATTCTTGGTCTGGTTTATAAAGACCATTTTTTCCGTGTTCTATAAAGAAGAGCTCCCATGTTCTTTCGCGTTCTATTTTACGAATGCTTTTTTCTTGGATTTCTTTTTTTTGCTCATCTGGCTCATAGCCAAATTGAGAATAAAACTCTTCGGGCCAATCTATTTCTTCGTCTTCCGGAAACTCAATTCGTTTTGTTTCGTGATTGTGTTTGCCTTTGCATTTTTGAATGCGTTGCAACCACACTGGAGAGAAGGATGCGTAATATTCCCAGTTGTACCAATAAATTTTTCGAAGGCCATCCGGATCATCCATAAGAATTTTATTTCTCTCCAACTGAAATAGACTCAAGTAGTTGTCTTCGTCGATTGCATACAAGTAAGCCAATGGCAGAATTTTATAAGCGCGGTAATTGGTTGTTTCGTTATTGAAGATGGTTTCGTAAACGACAATGTCGTGTTGTTCAACACTAATATACAATTTTTTTCCCATTTTAATATCAGAAAGCTGAGTGAAGTTGTGCATAATGAATGATAGAAGTTGAACCTTCTGGTCCATTTGAAGAAACCCTCCGATTTTCTTCCAACGCTTCACCATTTTCTCTTCATCGGTCTTGATGCCCTTCTTTGCAAAATAAGCTATTGTCTCTCTAAAAGTGGGAATCGTAGTTGCAGTATTTCTCTCTAAAATGAAATCCGCAATGCGCAAATAATCTCGCGTGTCCAGAAGTTCTTCCATTGATTTTGGCAAAGGGAAATCTTCTTTGGTATATCCAGTGGATTGCCGGAGCATAAACACATCAAGATTGTGAGGTCGAATCAACAAATCACCGACAATAAGAGCAACAATGCGCTCTTTATCTTTAGTACCATTGACCCATTCTTTGTATTTTTTGATGAAATATTCCTGGAAGCTGGGATTCAAAGTATAATAAAAGTCGTAATAAATTTTCCACAAGTGTTGAAACAGTTCTTCTTCGAAACCGGAGTAATACAATTCAAATGCCCAATAAATGGCGCTGTCCTTTTTGTTAAGGAGAGAAACCAACAACGACAGTTCCACTTCGTCCTTTAAGTATAAATAGCGAGTAAATGTTATTGGTGATTTCATATTTAAAGAATCGTGAGCAGACATTTTTGAAAATTTTGGACAGTTACCCATTTGTTGAATTATAAATCTTGTATTTAAGTAAATCAATTTTATTTTTGTTGTTATTTTTGAAATTCGTGTTCGCGTTCTTTTTTTACATGCAAATCTTTTTCTTCACTCAATATATAAAATGGCTGAATCCTGGATGCAATTAGTGCAACGCGTTTACCGCGACGGAAAATCGAAGAACTCGTCTTACAAATTCAAGCAAGCAATGGTTGATGCTAAGAAGATGTACAAGCACCCCGCTGCTGCCACGCCCTCCTTTATGGAAATGGGTTCCAAGAAGTCTAGAAAGCACCACCGCAAGTCGAAGAAGCACCACAAGCACGGCAAGAAGACCAGAAAGCACCACAAGAAGCACTAAATTGAATTTTCAATTTTCAATTTTCAAATTTGAGAGAAAAGTTTATTCCATTCTTCGTGAGAAATAGAATAAATCAAATCATCAAATACTTTCATCGTTTTTTCTGTAGTTTCTCTCTTTACTACAACCCCAGAAATATTATTTAAGAGGATGGAAATGAAACCATTTGCAAATGTATGACTTTTAATTTCATCGTCGAGAGAAGAGAGAAGAACCAAAAATATCATCGACAAACTATAGTTGTTCCATGTGCAAGCAGAAGAAAGAACTTGTTGTTTTATCCAATATTTTGGTTTGTTGATTAGACCTCTTCGAGAGAAAACAGTGGCGGGGTCTTTAAGTTCTTCTGTTATATATTTTCCCAAAGGGCTTAAAGAAACCGAGGTAACCCAGTCGTTTACCACTGTTTCGATATTGGCTGCAGATAAGCTAACGAGATTTTTTGAGTTCATATAACAAAGCAAATGCGCTTCAATAGGTAAATGGATTTTTCGTGGGTTATACTCGGAAAAGAGGAGATTTTCCATTTCTTCATTACTTTTTCTCTCGTCTGGGTCTTTTTCCAAAAGTAAAGTCTGGTCAAAATTTATCAAGTAAGGAGTCTCATCCTCTTTGAAAAGGATGTTGCTTGGAACTAGATTCATATGCACCAGTTTTCTCTCATTCATCTTATCCATTATTTGCAACAAGTTTTTGAAAGATTGGATTATTCTGAGTATCTTTTGCTTCTTTGTTGCAGATTTATCAAAAAAACTCCAAAAATCTCGCATTTTCTCTCGATTCTCGTAGCAAAAGAGAAAATAGTCGTTGCCCATCACTTGACACTTTTCGAACCGTTCATCATCTATTTCCGCTAATTTAAAGTCTCGATATTGTAAAATCGGACCAAAATTAAGAAAAAAACGAGGAATACTGCGTATTACTTCACTTATTTGTATTTCATTTCTTGAGAGAAGATTTGCTCTTTTTACTGTGTTTTTCCTATTTTTTCCTGTTTTCTCTATTTTTTTAGATTGTTTTTGATTTTCAAAATATAATTCATCGTTTTTGCAATTTACATGCATCATCTATAATCTACTATATTTCACTAGCTTTTTTTAAAACTTAAAACGAAGCTTTAACTAATTTGTTATTTCCACGGTTTTTACAACGCCGCGTTCTCGTAGAATGAAATACCTATTCTTGTATGTCTTCTTAACCTTGTCCTTGATTACATTTACATCGTTTATCTGATGTTCCACCACCAGTCTTACAACTTCCTCCTTCAACAAATCCAAGTGCGTGTTGCAGAAATCGGAGAACCCATCTGATGGCTTGTAATCCGGCTCGCTCTTCTTCTTCAAAATGTGCTCATCCATCGCGTCAAGCATCTCTTTTTGCACGCTCAAATATTGGCGTCTGCTCTTCGGCTCTGGTTTTGCAGTCCCCTTCTTCCTGAAATAGTAGCGCGCACTCTTGAACATCTTGTCTAAAATATCGCCATCATATTTCAGGTTCTCCAGCCTTTCCATCTCGTCTTGAACTAGTTCATCGTTTTCTGCGACCCACGACTCCCACGCCTCTTTGAAGGCCTTTCGGTCATCGTACTGGTGAATCTTTGAAAACTTGTGCAGCTCGTCCATAAACTCTTGTGTAAACTTGTAACGATAAATGTTCGCATTTATAGAAACACGGTTTTCATCAGAATCGTCGGAAATAGAATAGCGAATAGTCTCGTGCTCATCATTTTTGATAATATTAGAATAAGAATCAGCGCAATTGTTGCGCAAATAGTTTGACTCTCTATTTGCGTCATTGTAAAATTGTGTGTTAGCTTCTGCTATCATTCTTCCTATTGATGATAATTTCTTTTTTATCACTTTAAGTTCTTCAATTTTTTTTCTATTCCAAACCTTTTTACACTATTGTATAGTGAGTTGTATTGCAATTATTATCATTAACTAAAAAATTGATTTAATAATATTGTTGTTAATCAATAGTATTAAACACTATGTCATCCATCGATTGGTCTTCTTTACCTGTTCCCGTGCCTGAAAAGATTGGCACCTATCCCGAGGAAACTCAGCAATCTATTTATGAGTACTTGTCGCAACTCGAAACAATACAACAACGCGCTTACTTGATTGCCAAAGACCATTTGGGTACATCTTTCGATATTTTGCGCAGCACTGGTTATAGTGAATGGAAAAAGAAAAAGAATTAGTCTATTTTGACACCCTTCTCATTCTCTTTTGCTTTCTCGTTTTCCTAGGTTTCTTAGTTTTACCGAAGGTGGTATTGCCTTTACCAAAGGTGGCGTTGCTTTTATTCGGATTGTGAAATGCCTTTTTAGATTTTTCTATTCGCCTTAGAATTGCATTCGAGTTTCTTGCACGAGCGCCTCCTGCTGTTACTGCTGTTGTTGGATTTAAGTCTTGCATTTCTATACCTACACTTTCACTTACAGAAGTTTTAGGTAAGAAAGCTTGAATTTTCTTTGTACTGTCACTTAATACTTCTGTAGCTTCCTTGTAAACAGATTTTGCTGCTAAAAAATCTTGTCCAATAAATGGTAAAAATCCTAATGCGGAAGTAACAAGAGCCCATTTTTTTTCATTCAAAGACTCCCAAAATGCGCGTTGAAGTATGGATGGGTCGGCTTTTCCTAGTGCTGCCAATTGTTCGTCATTCAATCCAAATGCCTTTTTTAAAACGCCATTAACAGACATTTCTGGAATAAAGCTCTTAACTTGTTCCTGCAATCCAGAAAATTGTTTTCCAGCCTGTTCTTGCAATCCAGAAAACTGCTTTCCAACCTGTTCTTGTGATGCAGCCAACTTTTCTCTTGCCGTATCTTGCAACGCAGTCAAATTTTGTGCAACCGGTTGAACAAAACCTTCTGCTGTTGCACTGCCTAACGAGACTTTACCTCCTTTTTTATTTCTTTTTTTTGTTGCCATCATTATTATAATAACACTAGCTTTTATTTTGTTCCATCTTCATCTTCTTAAATTCAGCAAAACTTAGTGCATAGGTCTTATCCACCACCTTACGGTCAACCTTCTTTAAAAAAGAAAAATTCACCATTTTTCCTTGGTAAGAATACCGATTTGCTCGTTCCTTCAATATCATATTCTCGTCTTGTTTTGTATTTACTGCGGAATTCTTGGGAATACTTGGTTGTGATTTCTTTGAGTCTAATGCAACCGTCGCTGATTTTATACTATTGTCCCTATTATAACTCTTCAGCTTCGCAAAGACATTCTTCTTGGGTTGTTCTACTGCTACCGTTGTCGTTTTGGAAGCAGCCGATTCCTCTAGTTTCTTCTTTTCTTCCTCCTCCTTTTTCTTCTTCTTCTCTTCCAACTTTTTTTCAGCCGCCTTGATTTCCTCCGACATATTTATAAACAACTTTCTGCAATCATTCGATAACACATACTTCCTTCCAACGACCTCTAAATAGCGATAAGGAATCAAATGGTCCGCATAATAAGAAAATGTGTCGCGCTTATTGTCCCAAAACATTACTACATTTCCCTGCGGTGTATTTTCCATAACAAAGCTATTTGATAAACTGTCCAGCTTTTCTGGTGTTAATTCCTTTTCCTCAACCGTATTCAGCTTTTCCAAATACCTATCTTCAAATTTTATTTGCACCTTTTTCTCTTCCTTTGGTTCTTCTTCTCTTTCTTCTTCAACATCTTCATCTTCACCAAATCCCTTTAAAAGTGCTCGTTTAAGTTGTTGCATTACAAGCAGTGTCATACAACTCCTTTCCCCGGAAAAAAATAAATATAATAAAAATGATAAAATAAGAATATTGGGAATACTTAGTACTGTCATTTTAGTTATAATAATTTATATTGTCATTTTCTATTTAAATGTTTTCCTTAATAATTTATCTTTTATTCAATTGCACTTCTTGTCTACGATGTTCGAATAAATCGCGGATTTCGTTAGATAAATCCGCGCACTTAATCAAGTCGTAAGTCTTTTTCGGATTATTTGGATGAAGCCGAACCAAATACAGGTCAGTGATTTTCTTCCCATATTTCTCTTCCAGAATCGCCTTGTAAGTATTAAGTTGGAGAGAATAGTGCCAGAAATTAGTATTCGGCAAATGATTGATGCATTCCGTTGTCGCCGTCTCTTTGAAACCATTCACTTTCGGGATTTCCTTTGATCGTTTCCAATCATAAATGGCGAGGGTTCCATCCGGGTTTTCGTACACCATATCTATGGACCCGGCGAGCTTCAAATCCTCGTGGTAAACCATCCATTCCGTTCTATACGGTTTCAAATGGGGGAACGCTTTAACGAATTGAAGGAAGTATTGCCATTCTTCAGACAAGTTTGGTGGTGGAATTCCTTGCGCTTGTTCGTCGTTGTACACTTCTAAAAGGTCTTCGTGATTATAAGGATGCGGTTGGTCATCTTCATCGATCAATTCTTGGTTCATAAAACATTCAATGTCGAAGTGCATATCAGTTCCTGCGCCGCTCACTGCGGAACCATTGTCTGCCCATTGCTGCTTGATTTGCTCGGCTGTTAGGCCCCAATATTTGTTTTCAGGGTTCCAGTTCTTTCCCTTCATCATTTTTTCGATGATTTTATCTGCATCAAAGTGCGGGAAATGACTATGATTCCATGTTGTCACACTGGTGTACTTGGATTTTGGGTCTGTCGTTATGGTGTATTTATGAGAGGGTTCATCGAAAACGAGATTCTTGTCTCTCAAGTGCCCGTGTCTTGATGAGAGAATAGGTTGTAATACGGATTGCGATTTCATTGCTTGTATTAATAAATAACTTGTTTTTAATTTAAAGAAGTTATTTGTATTCAATTTTTTATTTATATTTTATTTATATTTTATAACATACTTAATAACAATATACGGATTTTGAATATTAAAACTACCTGGCGAATTATTTGTGGTTCCGCCAGTTTGATTAGCATTAAATGTAACAATAGTATCTGTGTTTGTTCCCGTTTGACTTGGTAAAGGTTGATTGTTGCTTATATTTACAACATAATTAATGTTAGTTCCAGTGCCATTATCATTAACATTACTAGTAGCTGCATACACAAAACTTGCATTAGCTGGATATGCAAAATGGGTATGACCGGCTATTATTGCATCATTGTCAGTTGTTGTGTGAGTGTGTAGAGGCAATTGATTTTCATATAAAGAAACAACAGTGACTCCGCTAGAATCACCATAACTTAGAGTATTATTTGTATCATAATAAGGCATTGCTTGTTGAGTCATATTTGGAACATTGAAAGTAGACCCTACAACTCCTCCATAAGTTATTCCAATTACATTATACAATTCGGGGTAAGAGGTTACATCATAAGAAGTTCCATCCGCCAATAAATAATTTATTGGCGGCGTTAAAGAGGGCCAAATCATTATATGTCCCACCGGAAAAACAACCATAGCTTGGAATACTTCATTCAAGTCTTTTTTAACAGAGCTTTGATATGTGTAATAATTAGTTTGTATTGCAGCTGGTTCATCTGTATAAGGAGCAAATAAAGTATTAATATCATTATCATTATTATCGCGATAATGTGTTAAACTGGCAGGCGTTTCATTCCTGAGAGGCTCAAAAATTTGCTCTATTGGTACCAAACTTGAATCATATTCTATTAAATAATTGGACATTCTATTAATAATTTCGTATATTTTATATTTTTACTTTATTTCTATTTATAAAAAATAATAAATTAGATAATATGAATGAAATACAAGAAGTTTTATCCAATATTGTAAATAAAATTTGCATAAAACAATTTGAATCGTCTTTACAAGAAAAAATAAATGACTCATTTATTTTTGAAATGGACAATAATTTATCTTCAGAAATATGTGATGATATTATTGTGCGTTTTAACAAAGATACTAGATTGCGTGAAGGTGTTACTGGTGGCGGACTTCAAAAATCTGTAAAATTGACACACGATTTATTTATATCCACCTTTCCAGAATGGTTGGATATTGACGCATTATTATTTAAACGATTAAATATAGGATTACAATTATATCTGAAAAAATTAATTGATGTTTATAATTACTACTGGTTCGATTCAACAATAAAAGATTTGGGTTATCAAATGCAACGATACAAAAAAAATGAAGGATTTTATACTTGGCATCATGATTTTAAAATTAATAATTCTTCATCATACAGAGTAATTACATTTATATGGTACTTGAATGATGTTATTGAAGGTGGAGAAACATTTTTTCTTAATGGAAAAGTTATTCCTAAAAAGGGAAAATTGATACTATTTCCTGCAACATGGACTTATTTGCATAAAGGAAATATGCCCATATCTTCCGATAAATATATTATTACTGGATGGTTTAGTTTTGGGAAATAATCACGGCAATACTTTAATAATATAGTTCAAAGTTAAATAAGAGTTTTGCGTTGGTATTGAATCTTGAGATGAATTATTGTTTCCAAATGTACTCCCAGTGTTCAAACTTGCATCTGTTAATGTTACCGTTTGTGCATTATAATTTGCATTATTTGTATTTTCCCATGGCGGAGGCGATCCTCCAAATTGATTATGACTTGTATTTGATGTACTTAAATAGTTTGATTGACCTTGAAATGATGATTGAATATTATGTTCGTGGTCAGACAAAGTGTAACTATTATTTGATATATAATGTGTATGCGAAGGTAAAGCATTTATAGTCGCGTTTTGTGAACCTCCCTTAGAATTTAATGGTTCATTTGCACTCATTATTGGAAAACATACGCTTAAATCTGGCAAATTGAAACTAATGTCACTCCCCCCATAAGTAGTATTTATTACGCTAAAAAGAGTTGGATATGAATATATTGATAATTCTCTTCCATCACATAATAAATAATAATCACCTAATAAATTATATTCATTTGGAGAAGTAGAACCCGAATATAATAAAATGCTTCCTGTTGAAATTACTGGAATGCTACTTGACATTACTATAACATAACATAATTATCAATTTACTAATATCGAATATAATAATACATTTTTAAAAATGGGTTTTGAAGATTTACAGAATCTTGATTTGTTGAATTATTACCTGTCGTTCCTACAAGGCTTGTACTTGTAGAACCTGTGTATGTATCAGATGGAACATTAAAAGTGTAAGTATCATTTACACTAATGATATCAAACTCGTTAACTCCGCCTCCTGCTCCACCTGTTATACCTGTTACAACATTGGTATTAATTAATGGATGACTGTGCGTACTATTAAAAGAAGTAATATTGTGCGTATGTTGTGGTATTTGATTTTCTGTTAAAGTAATTGCATTTTGACCCCCCGTTTGTCCAAGAGTTCCATCCATCCATGGTCTTCTATTCCGCAAATCTGGCAAATTGAAAGTATTACCTCCTCCGCCATAAGTGTAATTTATTACATGAAACAAGTTTTGATACTCTAAAGTTGATACCGGAGAGCCGTCGCATAATAAAAAATTTGCTATAGTAGTATTTGTTCCAGCAAATGCCATTATTGTTCCAATTGGCAATACATTAGGATTAGATGTTGACATTACTATTTACTTCGATAATTAAATTTCATTTTGTTTCCAATTCGTGCACGCGTTTTTTCAATTCTTGGATTTCTTTTGTTAAAATAGCTATTAGACCTTGGTAATTCAAGGTCTGAGTTTCTTCACCGTCTTTAATTCCGGTTACTAAATGCGGGAAGATTTCTTGTATTTCGTGCGCTATAAAACCTGTGTCTTGTTTTCCTGATAGTTTGTTTATATATGTGACAGGATTCAATTGGTCGATTACAAAAGCTGCATCTATAGGTTTTACATCTGTTTTAATTCGATAGTCTGAACCAGAGACAAAATATAATGATGTTGTAGTTCCGGCAACATTCAAACTACCATCTAATTTGGTATTTTTTGTCACTTCCAAATTGCCATTTACAGTTAAATCTCCATTAAAAGAACCATCTATAATAGTGAAACCATTATCAAAATATATGGCGTGAACATTCAACAAAGAATTTCCGGATAAATCCAAGTGACTTTCTGAAACTATTTTGGAATTGTAAAGACCCAAAAAATTGGAAATTGTCGGGTTATCACTATTCGAATAGTGGTTTCTCACAATATTATTCGTCGCCGCTCTGTTTAATCCTCCATATTGTCTAAAAGATGACATAGTATACTATATATATTCCCCGATTATTTTCTCATCTATAAAATGCATAAAAGCCGGCGTTTACTAATCATTTTTTTCGAATCGAAGAAAATGTTTAGCTAATATAAAATGGGGTACAATATTGAGGTTTCGATTGACATTTTGCGTCACACTAACATCTCGGAAGTGAAAAAACAAATCGCAGATAGTGCGTTGGACTTCGAGTGCAATCACTATTATTATTTATACGAGATGGATGGCGGATGCAAAATACCAAGAAACCACTGCATAATGGTAATAAATTTCGATGATGAACAAATATTCAATTGTGCAGCTTTTTTGAAGTTAATAAAGAGGTTGAAGACTTTTCACATCGAGTGCATATATGAGGACGATATTGTTTGCAATTTGATTTATGCTTCGAAATATTACCAGACAACAATGGGAAAGGATAGGGCAATCAAGTATAACAAGTTCAAGCGCGAGAGAAGTCTCTCGGACAACGAGAAGATGATTTTAGAACAGGTGTCTAAAAAAACGAGGTCTTCACCTTCTAGTTCGCCTGTTCCTGAGACCGCGCTTCCTGGTACTTCGTTGGAGCCTTCGCCCGCCTTTTGAATCCGATGTCAAATGAATTCGCATCGTTTTAGGTAAGGGAGTCCGATATTGCAACGCGGCTGTTCTGCCGACGAGTCTTGGCGAGGCGTCTTTACGGTCGACGCGTGCGTCTTTAAGTACCTTTGCCAATTTATTATATTTAGCGCGACGCGTTTTTTTCTGAGGTCTCAGAAAAGGTTGGTACTTCAATTTGGGATGCAATGGTTCTCTCAATATTATTATAGGATTTTGGTTTTGCTCCACTTTTTGCAAAAGTGGAAGTGGAAAGTCTCTGGTTAACCGCTCATCCAAATCGCCTCTTACCGATGGAATATTCAATAACCTAGCCAAATCATTGTTATCTAAATTCGCTCTTAGCTCCGCATTATTCCCATTATCGTCTATATTTAAATGTATATTCGCTTGATTTCCGTCATAATCTGCTTCCCAATGAATGTCATTAAATCTCTCCTTTTCATTGGGCCTCTTTATAAATGTTTGTGTTGAACCCATATTTTTAATATAACCTTGTTGGCCCAGCATTATATTTATATTAAAAATATATTTTTATTTTTTCAAGCGTTTAGTAAAAGTATTCGCTCTGACTCATAAATTAAAATAATTGTTAGTTTATTATGGAACTTAATTTTTCCGAAATTGACTCAAACAAAAGAAGAGTTACATTCGAATATGAAGGTGAAAATGACGATGATGTTGAAGATGTCGGTACATTTGACAATAATTCCAATTTTACTCCTGGACCTCAAGAAGAAAGTATTAAATATAACAACCCAAATGTCGGCAAATTTCAAACCATTAATCGTCAAAAACCCGTACCACCCACAAATAATGCATCTAATCGCATAAATGCTCCTATGGATGCTTCTATGTATACTCAAAAAGCCCCTCCAAAACCCATAATCAAGAAAAAGCAAATTTCTTATGATGATATCCTCAACTCTATGAGTATGCGCGTTGGACCTGACGGAAAATTGCAAATGCAGAGCCAAAAATTACAAGAAATGCAACACCAACAGAACCTAGAGAAACAACAACAACAAATGGCACAACAACCTCAAAGATATTTACCTCAAAGACATCCTCAACAAATACAACAACATCGACCATTTCAACAACAACAACAACAACAACAATACTACGAAGAACAACCCCCTCAACAACCTTTAACAAAGAAACAATATCAGCAGCTGGTTGTTTTAGACCTTATTCGTAGACAACAAGAACAGCAAAGATTGAGTCAAATAAAATCAACCAAACTTATGTTTCCCAACCCCAATGTTCGCATTTCTACCGCACCCAATCAAGGAGCTAATCTAAATAGACTTTTTCGACTCAAATAAAATATAAAAATAGCTATGTCCACCAGTTATAAAATATTTTAATTATGCTAAGGAAAAAATATAAAAAGAAATCTATTTTATTATTTTAAATGGATTAAGAATAAAATAAATTAATAAATGCATTATTTACCGGAGGGGTGCGGGGAACCGGGGTTCCCTGCTAATATAAAAATCTTAAAAGTATATATGAAGCAAACATTAAAGAAATATAAAAAATTCCCCCAAAAACGCTCATTCAATAGAAATAAGCATTTAAAAAGAGGTGGGACAAAATATAGAGGTGGTATGGAAACTGCCAAAAAACCTATTACAAAAAAGAAAAAACCTCGACTTGTTATTGTCGAAGAAGAACCTGCTCCTGCTCCTGCTCCTGCTGCATTAGCTACTACCATAACAGAAGTAATTCAAACAAATACACCACAACTAGAATTAAAAAAAATTGAACCCGCCGAAATCGGTTTAAAAACACCCACACAGAAATTAGTAGAAATGGAATTACCTACTGGTCGGTTAAATGAAAAATTTATTGATTTAATGGACAAATTGGCTGCCGTCGTAGCCAACCAAGGTGAAACTGCCAACGAACGAATGCAAAACCGTTTCAAATCCCGCGCTTATAAGAAGGCTCAAGAAACTATTATGTCTTATCAAGGAGACATTACAAGTCCATCGCAGCTCAAAGGTATGCCTGGCATCGGCGAAACCATTATGGAGAAGCTCAATGAATATGTTACGACTGGTAAGCTGCGTCTTTTGGAAAGAGAGAAAGAGAATCCTATTAATTTGTTGGCCGAGGTCTATGGCATCGGTGCAGTAAAAGCCAAAGAATTGGTCGACAAGGGCGTCAAAACCTTGGACCAGTTGCGAGAGAGACAAGACGAGTTGTTGAACGACACTCAGAAGGTCGGTCTCAAGTACCACGCAGATATTATGCGCCGCATCCCTCGCGCAGAGATTACCAAATATGACCAAATCTTCTCGGCGGATTTCCAAAAGGTTTTGACTGCATTCCCCGCGGCTGCTGCTGCATCGCGTTTCGAAATCGTTGGCAGCTACCGTCGCGGCGCGGCCGATTCCGGAGACATTGATATGATTATTACTTCCAGCGACAAGAATGTTTTCAAAGCATTTGTCGATATGTTGATTGGACAGAAAATCATTGTTGAAGTCTTGGCTCGCGGACCCACAAAATGCCTGGTTATAACCAGGTTGCCCGATGAACCTTATGCTCGTCGCGTCGATTTCTTGTATGCGAGCCCAGAAGAGTACCCTTTTGCCGTTTTATATTTCACCGGAAGCAAGAATTTCAACACTGTTATGCGTGCCAGGGCGTTGGAACTCGGATACACTCTGAATGAACACGAGATGTCGAAGATGGAGCCGAAGACCAAGGGTGAAAAATCTAAGAAAGGGGAGAAGGTTGCGCACATTTTCAAGGATGAGAAGGACATTTTCGACTTCTTAGGACTTGAATACAAAACGCCACAAGAACGAGTGGATGGTCGTTCAGCCGTTGTAAAGCCTCCGACATTGGCAACCAAGCTGGGAAACCTGGTGGAAACAGCGTTATCTGCTTCTGCTTTTGCTGCGCCTCTTGAAAAGGTCGAAAAGGCTGTCGATACTGCATTAGAAAAAGTGGTTAAAAAACCAAAGAAACCCAAGTCTGTAAAACAGAAGCTCAAGATTGCCGAAGAAGCCGTTGAAGCATTAGAGAATATTGTTCCTGCTATACCGGAAGTGGTTCCTGTTTTACATGAAGTTCCTGCCGCGCCCGAGGTTCATCAGGTTAAAAAAGAAAAGAAGCCGAGAAAACCCCGCACCCCAAATGCTGCGGAAAAAGTCAAGGGGGAAAAGGCGAAGAAGGCGGTAAAATTGGCGATTGCTGAAGAAGCCGGTGAATTCGTCGAAGTGGCAAAGAAATCGAGCACACCAGAAGAGGTGTTGCAACTTATTGCTGCGTTTCAAAAGATGGGAATCCAAGTATTGGAGCATTTATCGGAAGACCAATTGGCGGCGATTGTTGCTGAGTGCGACAAGGCATTCCATTATAACAAGGAGCCTCTGATGAGTGATATGCAATACGACATCGTCAAGGAATATATGGAAAAGAAATATCCGCAGAACTCAATTTTCAAACAAGTGGGCACACCAATTGAGAAGAACAAGGTGGAATTACCATATGAAATGGCTTCTATGGACAAAATCAAGCCCGACACTGGGATTTTGAACTCTTGGAAGCAGAAGTATCACGGACCTTATGTATTATCGTGCAAGCTGGACGGAGTCAGTGGTCTCTATTCAACGGAAGGTAAAACGGCAAAATTGTATACCCGTGGTAATGGAAAGGTCGGTCAAGATGTCAGCCATTTGATTCCATTTTTGAGACTGCCCAAGACCAAAGGTTTGGTTGTCCGCGGCGAATTTATTATGCCAAAAACAGTATTCGAAGAGAAATATGCATCCAAGTTTGCCAATATTCGCAATTTGGTCGCAGGTATTGTGAACCGTCAAACCATCGATGAAAAAGCCAACGATTTGCATTTTGTCTGCTACGAAGTTGTGAAGCCCGAGTTGAAGCCTTCGGCACAAATGGCCAAACTGATTTCGGATGGATTTGAAACTGTGCAAAACCGCACTGTTACCGATGTAACCAATGAAATGTTGTCTGAGCTTCTTGTGGAGTGGCGCAAATCCTATATTTACGAGATTGACGGCGTTATTGTTAGCGATGACCGCGTGTATCCCAGAAAATCGGGCAACCCCGACCACGCATTCGCATTCAAGATGGTCTTGTCAGACCAAATGGCCGAGGCCAAGGTTGTGAATGTGATTTGGACGCCATCCAAGGACGGTTATTTGAAGCCTCGCGTACAAATTGAACCGGTCAAGTTGGGCGGTGTGACCATTGAATATGCAACCGGGTTCAATGCCGCATTTATCCGCGACAACAAGATTGGTATTGGCGCTCTTATTCAGATTATTCGAAGCGGAGATGTCATTCCTCATATTCGCGGCGTCACATTGCCAGCTCCTGAAGCGAAGATGCCCGATGTCCCTTATAAGTGGAACGACACCAATATTGATATTATGTTGGAAGACGCGGGATCAAATGTAACCGTATTGGAAAAGAATATTACTGGATTCTTCAAAGGCATTGGTGTCGACGGCTTGAGTAGTGGAAATGTTGCACGCATTGTTGCTGCCGGGTTCGATTCAGTGCCGAAAATTATTCATATGACCAAGGCCGACTTCTTGAAAGTGGAAGGGTTCAAGGAAAAGTTAGCGACCAAGATTTATGAGGGCATCCACACAGCAATTGATAAGGCACCACTCATTGTATTGATGTCCGACTCCAATATATTTGGACGCGGACTTGGAGAGAAAAAGATTGGTCCCATTTTGGAAGCTTACCCAGATATTTTGGTGTCGCCCGAATCTTCTGCAGAAAAGATTAAGAAGATTGCGGCAATCAAGGGTATGGCCAAAAAATCCGCCGAGGCTTTTGTCGAAAAAATCCCCGCCTTTATGGCCTTTATTCAGGAAGCCGGACTTGAGAGCAAATTAGGTCAGGCTGCGGAGGCGGCGGCAGTCGTTGTTGACACCACGCATCCGCTTTACAAGAAATCCGTTGTAATGACTGGAATTCGCGATGAGGCGGTGAAAGACGCCTTGAAGACTGTAGGGGCCGATTTGGGTTCTTCTGTATCGAAAAATACGGTGGTTGTTATAGCAAAGTCGAAGGATGAAGATACGGGGAAGGCTGCGGAGGCGAGGAAACTCGGAATCCCTATTATGACACCTGCGGAATTTTTAGCGACATATTTCGCTTAGAGCATAATGAAATCATAAATATATTTTTTTAATGGAATATTTATGATTATTTTGTTTTATCGATAATTATTTTGTTTTATCGATAATTACATTTTGGCTAACATTTCGGATAATTTTATTAATCCCTGCATCATCGTCGGGTGTTATCGCAGTGGCGACTTGATTGGCTATTCGCATATATTGGTCGTTTTTCTTGGTAGTGCAATCCAAAGCCTGGGGATTTTCTTCTGTCCAAACAGGAATATATTTGAAATTTTTGTGAGCTATCATAGCAATTGCGTGTCTCACTTGCTTTTTATTTTCGTCTTTATCCCAAACATCGTTTTCTTTGATATAAAGAACTTCGCGTTTAATATCATTGCAATGCATTGGTCTTACAGTTTCATCGAGGTCTTTTAAGTTTTTGATGAATATATTGGAGATGCCTTGGACATAACCGAGCTTGCCTATATTTTCAAAGTCGTCATTCTCAATTTGAATAGAGTCAATGAAATCGCTCATATTCATAGCATTTTTGCACTTCTCATTCAAGAAAAAGTTGAGATTGAAGCTATTATTATTGTTGTTGTTACAGTTGATGTTGTTGCTTGTATTATTCATCGTCTTGGGAATAGAGGCGAGCTCTAACATCTTTCCAGTTTGTTCAATGATTAGTTGCTTGAATTCTTGATTCTCTTTCAACAAGAATTTTACCAACTCCGTCTCATTCATATTCGATGTTTTATTGACCATAATACATTTCTTCTTATGCGTCCACAAGTTTTGTCTATGATTGAACTCTTTTCCACAAAGACAGACCAATAACGGTTTCAAATTTTTTGGCTCCAATTTGTCATCATTTTGTAATGATTTATGTTTTTTGGTCTCACAATGTTTGTCATAGTTGGACTTTTTGCTCGTAATATAGTCACAAGTATTGCACTCAAAATACGAGCTACTTTTAGCTACTTTTTTGTCATCATTTGTCATTATTCTAGACTAGGAGAATAAAATTCTAAACCGTTTTCCGACGAAAAACTAAAAAATTACAGTCACAAAAAAAACAAAAAAAAATGAAAATAAGAGCATTCTAGTCACAAGTGCTGTTTTGCAACGCTTTTTACCCAAAAGTATTTTGGGTTTTGAAAATTGGACAAAAAAAATGTCCAAAATCGAAAACCCGAATCACTTTTGGGTAAAAACTCGCGCCCTTACTGAGAATATAAAAGGGGCTAGTATTTTTCTTGTTTTCTTATTGAGAATGATAAGATGACATATAGAGGTTGCATAAGTCCTTACCATAACTTGCGAATTAGAGAAAAAGAACTTAAAGAGCGAGGCTTGTTCGCATTTACCCAATTTTAGTTAAAAATTGAATTAAAAGAATCGGAGTATAATATATTATACCTAGTGATGAGCAAATATTGTTGCGAAAAATGCGGCAAAGATTTCAAGCAAAAATCCCATTATACTACTCACAAGAACAAGAAGAACCCTTGTGTTGTTGAGAGCAAGATTAAAGAGCTGATTGATAACGCTGTCAAGGAAAAGTTGGGTCAAGTTGAAATGCAAATCAACGGCGACGAACTTGGAAAAATATCTATAATAAAACCCCTGCTTAAATGGGTTGGAGGTAAAACGCAGATATTGGAAAAGTTGATCGGTGAGTTTCCCGTTGAAATGAATAATTACCGCGAAATATTTCTAGGCGGCGGGAGCGTTTTGTTGGCTCTATTATGCTACGCCAAAAGCGGGGCAATAAAAATTAACGGCAATATTTATGCTTATGACTTGAATGAACCGCTTATTTGGGTTTATAAAAATATCCAGATGAGACCTACAGATGTGTTTACTGAATTGCAGAAAATTATTCAAGAATTCAATTCTTGCGGTAAAGGCGAGATTAATAGAGCACCCAAAAATGTAGAAGAGGCTAAGGAGGCAAAAGAAAATTATTATTACTGGATAAGGAGTCAGTATAATAAACTCGATATAAACGAGAAGAAGACAGTAGTCGGGTCAGCAATGTTTATATTCATGAATAAGACATGTTTCCGAGGCGTATTTCGAGTTGGACCCAATGGATTTAATGTTCCTTATGGACATTATGGTAACCCGGAAATCATTAACAAAGAACATTTGGAACAAATTAGTGGACTCATTCAAGGTGTTGTATTTGAATGCCGAGATTTCAGTAGCTCGTTGGGTTTCGTCGAGGAAAATGATTTTGTCTATTTGGACCCACCGTATGCACCCGAAACGGATACATCATTTGTTGGATACACGGAAAATGGGTTCGGCATCGATTGCCATAATAAATTGTTTGAACTGATTCACGGACTGACAGAGACGAATAAAAAAATGATGCTGAGCAATGCGGATGTAAGCCTAGTTCGGAAAAACTTCAGTGATGTGGAAAAATACAATATAGAATCAATTATGTGTAAAAGAGCAATTAATTCAAAGAAGCCAGATGCGAAAGCGAAGGAAGTTCTTGTAAAGAACTATGCATAAATTCAATAATATCGGTTTTGTATGATTCGCTGCTTCCCCAGAAAACAGGGATTTGAGAGTCTTTCAAATAATCCAAAACACTTTTGTACTCTTCTCTCTTGAACCAATCGGAAAGACAATACATATAATGAATTTTGTATTTTGGAAATAGTTTTCCGTAATGCAGCTTTTTGAATGGCCCCGTTTGAATTTTTTCGTCGACTGACCCGCCAGTTTGCTGGAACTTTTTTTCAATAATAAATGCGATTTCTCTTTCAGTGTCAATATAGGCTTCATCGGGCTCTTTACACCCAGCGGCGGGTTGTAAATCCGGGTTTTTTTCGCCATTTTTTTCCATCCATTTGTGGAGTGCGGATTTATTGGCGTTTATGAAATAGTGATCGTAACCGACGAACCTTACTTTCGCAAATTTTTCTTTTTTGTCGGGGATGGATTCTTCGTAAAAGGGTTTCAAATCAGTCAAATCTTCATAAGAGAGACCATTTTTGTTTGTATTGGCACCGCCGGCTCCTGCGCCTTTGTTTAAGATTAAAACCGGGTCTTCGACGATAACGAGCTTGGGATTTTTGGGTACACTGATGGCGTCCATTATAATTCAATTGTGGTGATTGAAACTATTTGTAAAAAAAGCAAATCAATTTTTATATTTTATATTAAAAAATAAAAATTGAAATCAATTTGAAGATGAATAAGTTTTCAAACTTCTCAAACAACTTTCAACTATGCAACTTTTCGTCATCTTATTTCTTGTATTTATTATTGTTGCAGATGGAAAATGTCGTGCCAGTTGCCGCAGAAGGAGGCGCGAGTACCGGGCTCAGCTTCAAGCTCTAAATCAGGCGATAAATATTGCAAACATTTTGAGTTCTGACAAACTTTCTCTCTTTAGCAAGGACTACATTTATAGCAACACTTATTTATACAATCTTCAAATGTGTCCGTTTATGAATGAACACATTGCAATAAATGGCACTTGGCCACAAGAACCATTATCTCTTGAGGAGAAAAATAGATTCTCTCTAGAATATTTTACAACTATTTATAATCGAGAGAATTTTCCATTGACCTATCGCAATAGCGGGGTTTACTTTGACATCCGCGACAAAAATTTTGACCTTGAGATGAAGAAATATTACAGTATGCATTGCGAAACACGAAAAGGTTCATTTTTCGGGTTTGTCATTCTAGTGACATTTTGGCAATTCTTGCAACTGCATGCTGCGGAAAACCAAATAGACAAAGATAAAGACTTAAAAAAATAGTCGCATATTATACTATAATACAATGCAGTTCTTGTCTACGCTTCTCTGTATTTCTTCTTTTTTCGTGGTCGCCACTTCGGCCACAAGCGAATGGTCAAAATTCGAGCAGTTCTTGGAAAGATTCCACAAAAAATATGAATCTTTAGAAGACCTCGAACACCGTTTCCAAGTCTTCCGTGATAATTTACGCACTATTTTTGAACACAACGCGG
>Ga0164295_10001090_pt1 | contig 22456 bp, 10 predicted proteins | sample GEODES006metaG_FD_111798 | JGI IMG/M metagenome (GOLD analysis project Ga0164295, IMG submission 111798) | Oligotrophic lake water microbial communities from Sparkling Lake, Wisconsin, USA - GEODES006 metaG | ecosystem: Environmental > Aquatic > Freshwater > Lake | place: USA: Sparkling Lake... | reverse complement strand
CAGTGCGTGGCGGGCGCGTGCAAGGCCTGTGACCCCCAGCAGTCGGACGGCTGTCTTGAGACCGCGCCGCTCCCGATCTGCGGCGGTAACTTCTCGTGCCGGGCATGCGGCTCGGACGCTGAATGCGTGACGCGGTCGGGCAACCGCAACGAGTGCGTCTCGGGGGAGTGCGAGACGTGCGACCCGAACGGCAACGCCGGCTGCGTCGCGAACGGCAACACGCCCCGGTGCGATCCGATGAACTTGACCTGCCGGGCGTGCGCGAACGACGGCGAGTGCGCCGGGAATGTGAACGGCGGCCAGTGCGTCGCCGGCGCGTGCAAGCCCTGCGATCCCGCAAACTCGGATGGATGCACCGAGGCTTCGGGCACCCCGATTTGCAACGCCATGTTCCAGTGTACGGCGTGCATCAATGACGCCCAGTGCACGACACGCAGTGGCGTCCTCGACCAGTGTGTCGCAGGGCAGTGCCGCGCGTGTGACGCAGCGGACGATGGCGGCTGCGTCGCAAACTCGACGTCGCCCGCGTGCAACGCGGCTTTTTCGTGCGCCGCGTGCGCGAATGACGCCGATTGCGCGAATAACCCGAACGGTGGCCAGTGCATCGCGAGCGGCGCGTGCGCGGTCTGCGATCCCGCGAACAACTCGGGGTGCGTCGCCAACAGCAACACGCCCAAGTGTGATGCGGGCAACTTGGTCTGCCGCGGCTGTGCGAACGACGGCGAGTGCGCGGGGAACGCGAACGGCAGCCAATGCGTCGCTGGCGCGTGCAAGCCCTGTGATCCGGCCAACTCCGACGGCTGCGGCGAGGGGAGCGCGACGCCGATCTGCAACGCGATGTCCCAGTGTGTGGCCTGCGCGAGCGACGCGCAGTGCGTGACGCGGAGCGGCAGCCTGAACGAGTGCGTTGCGGGCGGTTGTGAGGCCTGCGACACCGCGAACGACGCAGGCTGCAACGCTGCCTCGAACACGCCTAACTGCGGGGCTGGCTTCGTGTGCGCTGCGTGCGCCGCCGATGCCGACTGTGCCGGTAACGCGAACGGCGGACAGTGCATCGCGGCGGGCGCTGACTCGGGTGAGTGCCACGCATGCGACCCGAACGGCGACTTCGACTGTGGAACGCAGTTCTGCAACGCCGCTTACGCGTGCGCGGACTGCCAGGCCAACGGTGACTGCTCCGGCCACCCCAATGGGTCTGTTTGCAGCATGGGCGAGTGCGTAGACTGCGCGTCAAGCGACGACTGCGCTGCGGGCAAGGTGTGCACGATGAATGTCTGCGGAGAATGCATGAGCAACGCTGACTGCGTCGGTAACAGCGCGGGCAACATCTGCGGGAGCTCGGGGAACATGAACCTCTGTGAAGCCTGCGACCGCGACAGCGACTGCCGAAACGCCGGCTTTGGAAACATGTCCACATGCGACAACAACGGCGTATGCATGCCGTGACGTGCTCCGTCGCGCGGGCGGCCGCGCTGGGCCTCGCGGTCGTCGCATGTGACCCACCACCTCCGGACTCACTGGAGCTCAGGGTCAAGCGTTCCGAGGGCGTGCCGACCCCCGGCGCGCTGGTCGTCTACCTGCGCGATTCAGCGTCACCCCGGGCTGTGGCGGTCGCCGCATACGTGGTCGATGAGGGTCTGCTCTCGACGCCTGCGAGCGAGCTAGCGCTGGGGCTTGACGTCGGCGCTGCGCCGCGCGGCGAGGTCGACTTCTATGTCCAGGCGTGCGCCACACAGGTCGCGTGTGGGAGCGGGATCGAGGGGCCAAGCTGCCCATGTCGTGGGGCCGATGGCCTGGGCGCATCGCCCCTCGGCGTGGCCACGGCGCGCGTCCGAGTGCGGGGTTCAAAGGTCGTCTCGTTGACCCTCAACCCGCTGCCACCCGGATGTGATGCGGACCTCGACGGCTTCTTGAACGCTCTCAACCCGGTTTGCGCGCCATCGGACTTGACGGGGAGCACTGCGTCATTCCTCGACTGCGATGATTTCACCGAAAAGGCGCACCCGTTCCGGGCGCTCGAACCTTCTCTCGAGGACGCGCTGCGCGATTCCCTGCTGTACGACCGACACGTCGTGCAGTGCGGAGATGGCATCGACCAAGACTGTAGCGGCGCTGACGCCGTGTGTGACGCGGACCGCGACAGCGACCGCGATGGTGATCCAGACCGCACGGACTGCGCGCCGACGAATCCGGACGTCCACAGGGCCGCGACCGAGGTCTGTGACACGGCAGGCGATGACAACTGCGATGGAGTGCTTGCGCCGCCGTGCGACGAGGACGGGGACGGGGTCGCCAACGGTGAGGATTGCGCCCCGTTCGATGGTTCAGTCTACCCCGGCGCGCCGGAGGTCTGCGGCGACGATATCGACCAAGACTGCGTGGGCGGTGACATCGACTGTTTCGCGGACGACGAGGACCTCGATGGCGATGGGTTCCCGTGTCCGGGCCAGCCCTTGTGGGGCGAGCACCGGTGTGAGCGTGCCGGCGAGGACTGCAACGACCTGGATCGAGGGGTTTTCCCCGGGGCCACGGAGGTCTGCGGCGACGGGATTGACCAAGACTGCTCCGGCGGGCCGAACAATGGCGATGAAATCTGCCCATCTAACGACCGCGACGGCGACGGCGCGCGGGGCCGCGACTATGGCGGCAGCGACTGTGACGACAATCAACGCGCCGTTTTTCCGGGCGCTAAAGAGCGCTGCGGTGATGGCGTCGACCAAGACTGCACCGGCGCGGACGCTCCGTGCGGCCTCGGCATAGACAGCGATGAGGATGGCTTCGCTGACCGCGATGACTGCCAACCCGGCGACGTGAACAGCTACCCCGGTGCGCCGGAGCTCTGTGATGACCTGGACAACGACTGCGACCGGGTCGTAGACGAAGGCAATCCGCGCGTTGGGAACGGCGCCCCTAATGGGGCTGCGCCGCGATGCGGGGACGCGTGTCCATCGCCCGGTGTCCCTTGCGACTGTCGCGTCGCCGCCAACGCCTGCGTTCGAACGAGCGCCGGCGGGGGTGGGCCAGTGGCCTCCGTCGTCTGTCTCGGCATCGGCGCCGCAGGTCGCAGCGAGGGTGCGCTCACGGACTGCAACGGCTTCGACGATGACTGCGACGGGCGCGCCGACGAGGCGCTGAGCAGTAATGGTCCGATTCGTCGGCCGTGTTACACAGGCGTCGAGGGGACGGAGAACGTGGGCGTCTGCGTCGGAGGCACGAACGCGTGCAACAGCGAGCCGGGCTCGAATCAGACGCGCTGGTCCGATGCCTGTGATGGCCAACGGACCCCGTCACCCGAGGTGTGTGACGGCGCGCTGAATGCGCGAGGCGCTTGCTGTGATGGCCTCGACCAAGACTGCGATGGCGACACGGACGAGCCCAGCTCGGGTGATCTTGGGGTCGCCTACGCCCAGGCCTGTTACCGGTATGGAGCGGGTATGCCCGGGTTTGGGCAGTGCCGCGAAGGGCGCGAGACCTGCGGCGGCGGCGCGTTTGGCGAGTGCGCTGGTCAACGGGGGCCGGACGCCGAGCAGTGCAATGGCAGCGATGACGACTGCGATGGGAACGTAGATAATGGCAACCCCGGCGGGGGCGCCGCTTGCGAGACCGCTTTGGCGGGCGTCTGCTCGGCGGGGCGCACACGCTGCGAGGGTGGGCGGCTGGTGTGCGACCAGCGAGTGCAGGCCTCTGACGAGCGATGTGACGACCTCGACAACGACTGCAACGGCCGTGTCGATGAGGACTTCACGTTTGGCCAATGCAGCGTAGGCGCTGGGGCCTGCCGACGTGATGGGCTGTTCGTTTGCAGACGCGACGGGCAGGGGACCGTATGCAACGCTGACCCTGGAGAGGCGGGCACCGAGCTGTGCGGCAACGCAGTGGATGACGACTGCGACCAGAACACAGACGAGGGATTTGACGTCGGCGGGGCGTGCTCCGTGGGTCGAGGGGCCTGTGTCATCCCCGGGGTGTATGTCTGCAGTGACAACCGGCGCTCGACGCGATGCAACGCCAACGCTTTGCAGCCGGGGACCGAACTCTGTAACACCGGCGTCGACGAAGACTGCGACGGCAACACGGACGAAGGCTTCGGCAATTTGGGGACAAGGTGCACTGCAGGTGTCGGGGCCTGCAGCGTCGAGGGGCGCTACGTCTGCAGCGATGGCAACCTCGCGACAGTGTGCGACGCTGTCCCGGGCCGCGCGTCCGACGAGGTGTGCAACGGGCTCGACGACGACTGCGATAATGCGGTCGACGACAACGCCCCGTGCCCCGGCATGCAGCAGTGCCGAGAGGGCAGGTGCCGGTGACCGACCCGGACGACGCGATCGACTTCGGCCGATATCGACTGCTTCGGCTTCTGGGCCGCGGCGGGATGGCCGAGGTGTACCTCGGCGAGAGCGTCGGGCCGATGGGGTTTCGCAAGCGCGTTGCCGTCAAGCGGCTGCTGCCGACCTTCGCGAACAATGCGCGCTACGTGCGCATGTTCCTCGACGAGGCGCGGATCGCGTCGGCGATCGCGCACCCGAACGTCGTGCAAGTCATCGAGTTCGGCGACGTTGACCGACTCCACTTTATGACGATGGAGTTTGTCGACGGCATCGACCTTGCCAGCGTTCTCCGTGCCGTGCGCGAGAGCGGCAGCTTTATGCCGATTCCGCTCGCGCTCCACGTCGCGCGCTGCGTCGCGGACGGTCTCCACGCCGCCCACATGCTCCGCGACGCAGACGGCGCGCCGATGAACGTCGTTCACCGGGACGTGAGCCCCCACAATGTGATCGTGTCTAACGACGGTGACGTGAAGCTCATCGACTTCGGGGTCGCGAAGTCCTCGACGAACCTCACGCAGACGCGCTCAGGCATCATCAAGGGCAAGCTCCAGTACATGAGCCCAGAGCAGGCCCAGGCGCTGCCCGTCGACGCGCGCGCCGACGTCTTCTCGCTCGGGCTGACGCTCTACAAGATGCTCACCGGGCGTCTGCCCTTTCGAGGCACGAACGAGTATCAAATCTACGACCAGATTCTGCGAAAGCAGCCCTCGTCGCCGAGCCGAACGCGTCGCTCTGTGCCCGACTCCGTGGACCAGCTGGTCTTGCGCGCTCTGTCGAAGGATCTCGATGCGCGGATTCAGACGTGTCAGGCGTTCTCGACCGCGCTAGGGGCGCTCCTTGCGGAGCTCGGGCAGCGCCCTACGTCCACCCAGGTCGCCGAGTGGCTCCGCACCATCTTGCCTCAGGTCGCGCCGGCTGATCTCGACGGCGATGACTTCACTGTGGGCGACGCAGGCCCGGAGGTCGAAGTCGCAGACTCAGATGACGTCGACGCGCCGCAGCCAACGGTGGAGCTCAGTCAGGTTCACTCGGTCGACAGCGCGCACATCGAGTGGGCGCAGGACGAGGCCGACGACGGCGCAGCGTGGATGTCGACGCGGATTATCCCGGCCCCGGAGCCGATCTCGGTGCCTTCGGTCAGCACCGCACAGCTCTCGGGGCTGCGGCCGAACAAGAGCTGGCGATGGGCCGCGGCTTCGGCTGCAGTCGCGACGCTCGGCGCGGTGGGACTCGGACTCTCAAGCGACTTGATCGGCTCAGAGCCCCCCGCAGCGAGCCGCTCGCCGAGTCGCGTGGCGCCGACCGAGCCACCGAGCGGGCCACGAAGCGCGACGCCCACGCAGGCAGCGAGGGTCTCGGCAGAGTCGCCCAGCGCTCCGCCCACGCAGGCGCCGACCGCGCCGCCCACGCAGGCAACGACGGACGCCCCGAAGCCCAAGCCACCTGCGAGCAACCCCGCGATGCTTCGAGGCTACGTGACCGTCACGACGCTCCCATGGGCCTGGGTATCGATCGACGGTGTCCGCCTCGCGCGTCACACGCCTGTCGTGGCGGCGCCCGTGAAGCCCGGCCGCCACGCGATCATGCTCGAGGCCGGCGACGGCCGACGTCACACGCTGGACGTGACCGTCAAGCCCGGCCAGCGGCTGACGCTGAGCCACGTCTTCAAGTAGGCGCCGGTCAGAGGCCGATCAGCTTCGAGATGATCTCGCGCATGATCTCGCTGGTGCCACCGCCGATGCTGATCAAGCGGGTGTCGCGCCACGCGCGCGCGATGAAGTACTCCTCCATGTAGCCCATGCCGCCGTGGAACTGCAGGCAGCGATCGATGACTCGTTGAGCCATCTCGGCGCAGTAGAGCTTGGCCTGCGAGATCTCGCGCGTGGGGTCGGGGGCGTTGTCGGGATCGCGCAGGTAGGCGTCGAACAAGTCAGCGGAACGGTAGGCCAACGCCTGTCCTGCGTCGAGCTCGGTCAGCATGTCGACGAAGTGGTGCTTCCAGACCTGGAACTTGATGATCGGCTTGCCGAAGGCTTCGCGCTCTCGGCCATAGTCGAGCGACCGCTCCCAGACGCGTCGAGCGCCCGCGGCCGCAGTCAGCGCGCCAACGAGGCGCTCGCCTTGGAAGTTTCGCATGATGTAGACGAAGCCGTGGTTCTCCTCGCCGAGCAGGTATCGGCGCGGGATTCGGCAGCCGTCGAAGTGGAGCTCCGCTGTGTCACTCGAGTGGTTGCCGAGCTTCTTGAGCTTGCGGCCCACGCTGAAGCCCGGGGTGTTGGTTGGGAACAGCACCAGCGAGATGCCCGCCCAACTCGGGACCGCGTTGGGGTCGGTGCGAACGGCCAGCGTGATGAAGTCCGCCTGGGTGCCGTTCGTGATGTAGGTCTTCGCGCCGTCGATGATGTAGTCGTCGCCGTCGCGGCGGGCCGTGGTGCGGATGCTGGCCACATCGGAGCCCGCGCCGGGCTCAGTGACGCCGAGCGAGGCGATGCGGTCGCCCGCGAGCGCAGGCTTCAGGAACTCGTCGATCTGCGCCTGCGTGCCGATCTCGCCGATCACGGGCGTGGCCATGTCGGACTGCACCAGCAGGCCCATCGTCGTCCCCGCGAGGCCGGTGCGTGCGAGCTCTTCAGCCCAGCAAACGGTGTACCAAAAGTCACCGCCGCTGCCGCCGCATGCCTCCGGAAAGCGCGCCCCCAAAAAGCCGAGCTGACCTGCCTGCTTGAAGACTTCGCGGGGCGTGAGCTCGTCGCGCTCAAATGCCTCGGCGTTCGGCACGATGACGCGCTCGCACCAATCGCGAACGGCCTTGCGGTAGATCTGGTGGGCTTCGGTGAAACGAGACGCGTACATGCGGTCTGGGGCCTCTCGGGGTCTGAGGGGGGCGCGAGCGTGTCAGGGCTCGTCGGGCTCACCCGGGTCGTCGGGGTCGCTAAACCCATACTTGCGTATGAGCTTACGGAAGTGTTTCCGGTCGATCTCCGCTTCGCGCGCTGCGCGGCTGATGTTGAAGCGGTTGCGCCTCAAGACGCTCAGCAGGTAATCGCGCTCGAAGGCGGCGTTCCACTGCTCCTTGGCCTCTTTAAAGGCAACGGGCAGGCCGGGCGGCGCGCGCGGATCATCGGCGTCCACGATGGGGGTCCTCGGCGAGGGCTCGAGCCGCGCGGCGCTTGGCGACGCGGTACCGCGCGACGAGGTCACCTCGGGCGGTAAGTCTGCGAGCTGAATACAATCGCCCTCTGCGAAGCTGCAGGCGCGCTCGATCGCGTTGCTCAGTTCGCGGATGTTGCCGGGCCAGGCGTGTGTCACGAGCGCGTCCAATGCGTCCCGCGACAGGTTGCGGACGCGCACCTCGCCACCGGGATCGCGGTTGTATGCGCCGCGCCGCAAGAAGTGGCGCACCAAGGCGGGGATATCATCGCGTCGGTCGCGGAGGGGCGGGAGAAAGACCCGCACGACGCTCAGCCGATAGAACAAGTCCTCGCGGAAGCGCCCCGCCCGCACCTCTTCTTCCAGGCGGCGATTGGTCGCGGCGACGACGCGGACGTCGATGCGCTGGCTCCGCGCCGCCCCGACGCGTCGAACCTCGCGCGTCTCAAGCACCCTAAGCAGCTTGGGCTGTAAGTCGAGGGAGAGCTCGCCGAGCTCGTCCAAAAAGATGGTGCCGCCATTCGCCGCCTCGAACAGCCCCTGCCGAGCGACGATAGCGCCGGTGAAAGAGCCCTTCTCGTGGCCGAACAGCTCGGACTCGATCAGGTTGGCGGGGACCGCGGAGCAGTCAAAGACGATGAAGGGCTTGTTTCGGCGCGGTGAGCGCTTGTGGAGGGCGTGCGCGATGACCTCTTTGCCCGTGCCCGTCTCCCCCTCGATGACGACGGTCGTCCCCGTGGGCGCGATGCGAGAGAGGATGCCGAAGACCTCCCGCATCTGAGACGTCTGCCCGACAACGTCGTCGAACGGCTCGCTCTCGACGGGGACGATCCGGACCTCTTCGTCGAAGGCATGAAATTCGACCTGCGTCTTGCCGCAGGTGAGCGTGCAGCCGGGGCGGAGGTAGGCCTCCTTCACGCGGACGCCGTTGACGAAGGTCCCATTCGTGCTGCCCAGGTCCTGGACGACGTAGGCGTTGTCGTCTTGGTAGATGCGGCAGTGGTACCGGCTCACGGTGTCGTCGAGCAGGCTGACGTCGTTGTCCTCCATCGCGCCGATCGTGATGGTCCCTTGGTCGAAGACCACCTCGCGCGCGCCGCCCGCCTCATCGACGACGAGGCGACACTTGCGCACGTGCAGCGTCGTGCCGCCGTCATCGCGGTAAGCGATCTGGGTCGGTGGCACGAAGTCCGGGAACTTCTTGCTCATCACCGTCAGTGTGCCTGCCGCGCTCTGCATTCGCAACGGAACGGACTTGCGCGTACACTCCGCCCGCAATGCAGGAGCAGTTCGGACGCTATATCCTCCTCGAGCGGGTCGCGATCGGCGGCATGGCCGAGATCTTCAAGGCGAAGGCGCCCGGGCTCGGGGGCTTCGAGAAGATCCTCGCGATCAAGCGCCTGCACCCGCGCTACTCCGAGGACGCGGATTTCATCGAGATGCTCATCGACGAGGCCCGGATCTCAGTCGAGCTCTCGCACTCAAACATCGCGCAGATCTTCGACCTGGGAAAGGTCGAAGACCACTACTTCATCGCGATGGAGTTCATCGACGGGCGCGACCTCTATCGCTGCCAAAAGCGCTTGCGAGACCGTCGCACGCAGTTCCCCATCGAGGCGGCGACGTACATTGCCGCCGAGGCCTGCGCGGGGCTCGACTTCGCTCATCGCAAGAAGGACGCCCGTGGCCGGCCGCTGACGATCATTCATCGCGACGTCTCGCCGCAGAACGTGCTGGTTTCGTTTGAGGGTGAGGTCAAGCTCGTCGACTTTGGCATCGCCAAGGCCGCGCTGCGGGCCTACGAGACTGAGTCGGGGATCATCAAGGGCAAGTTCTATTACATGTCGCCGGAGCAGGCCCGCGGCGAGCCGCTCGACCACCGGACGGACGTGTTCAGCCTCGGCATCGTCCTCTACGAGATGCTGACGGGTGACCTGCTCTACAAGGACGACGACGACGCGTCTTTGCTATCTCGGGTTCGCAAGGCGGACATCGCGCCGCCGTCGACTCTCCGGCCTGACATCCCGCGCGCGCTCGACAACATCGTGATGAAGGCGCTCGCCCGGGAGCGCGAGGACCGCTACCTGTCGGCGCTGCACCTGCAGAAGGACCTCAATAAGTTCCTGCGGAGCATCGGCGGTGCGTTCGGGCGTGTCCGCCTCGCACGCTTGATGCGCGAGACCTTCCTCGATGAGGCGCACATCGAGGACAGCGAAGAGCTAGACGCCTTCATGTTGCGGAGCCGGGCTGAATTCGGGAATGACCGCCACTCGATGATTCGCGACGGCCTAGACACGACGTTCGATGCAGGCGATTCGACCCATGACATCACCGCGGCAAACGACCGCGACGAGGTGGATGCAGCGCTTGAGGCGGAGTCGATCAAGTCGGAGCTGATCGTGCTCGAGAGCGCCGAGGTGCGCCTCGACGACGACAGCTTTGACGCGATGCCCGCGACCGCCGATCTGGGCACGCCTGAGCCTCCGCGGGACCTCGACTACGACCCCTTCGACGAAGAGTCGACGGGCGCGATGGACAACCGCCCCGCAGTCCATGCGCCGCCGGCTGACCTCGACGACCTGCCCGACCACCTCGACGAGCCCTCGGTCCGCGTCGCGCCGGTGGTGGCATCGCGCGCGCCCGACCTGAAGCCCGTCGCGAGGGCAGGACGCCCATCGCCGGACGCCGTGGCCTTCGCGGCCGCGCCGACGCCCGTACCCGACCGCCCCGCGCCGCGCGCGCAGCCGACCGCAGACCGACCGGGGCGCGCACGCGGTGACGCGCCAGCAGGTCGTCCGCGCAAAGAGGTCGCGACAGACCCGGGACGCGACGCACCGCAGCCTTCGATTCACCGTCCAGTGCGCCCGCGGCGCGTCGGACAAGAACAGCCGACGACGATGGGCCAGCCCGTCGTGACGGCGCAGGCCCTCTGGCTCACGCGTGAGCGTGCGCTCTTCGGCGGGGTGATCCTGCTGGTGCTCGTCCTCGCGGCGGTCTTGACGAGCATCGTGATTCGGCCATCGACCGACAAGCAGCGCCTTGAGCCGGCGACCGTCACCGTCGGCGCGCAGCCGCAGGGCGAGATGGCGACGCTCCTTGTGAAGAGCTTCCCGAGCGGTGCGAAGGTGCGCGTTGGAGCCGAGTGGCTGCCCGAGACGACGCCGACGACGCACAGCGTTCCGGTCGGCCGGCCGACACGGGTGACCGTTCGGCTGGGGGACGACTACGCCGAGTTCGAACAGGAGGTCGTGCCGCTGGCGGGGCAAGAGGTCACAGTGAACGCGCAGCTTGAGAAAATGCGCGGCGTACTGACCGTTGAGAGCCAGCCTGCGGACGCCTCGATCTTCCTCGACGGTCAGCCCGTGGGGCGCACGCCCGCGACGCTGCGCGACCTGCCCATGGACCGCCCGGCGCGCCTGCGCGTGCTCCGCGAGGGGTATGATCCCGAGGAGCGTGCGGTTGAGTGGGGGGGCAAGCGCGAACAGGTCGTGGACCTGCGCATGCGGGCGAGCGGCAGCGCAGAAGCTGGCGCCGGTTTGCCATCGCTCGAGCCCGAGCGGGTCGCGGTTCGGGCCGCGCCGCGGCGGGTGGAGCCTGAGCGGCGTGTCGCCCCAGAGCGGCGCGCTGAGCCGAGTCGACCCCAACGGCGCGTCATCGAGGACGAGCCGCCGCTCCGGCGCGCTGAGCCGCCTGAGCCCCCACCGCCGCCGACGGGGCGCAGAGCGGGTATGGGAGGCAAGGGGTTCCTCAGCGTCTCGTCGCGGCGCTGGGGCGCCGTCTATGTCGACGGACGCTTGGTGCAGGGCGAGACCCCCCTCGTGAAGTACGCTGTGGACGCGGGCATGCACTCCGTCCAGGTCTACTTTGAGGGGAACGCGAGCGACCGAAGCGAGCGCAAGAACGTCGTCGTCGAGCGCGGTGAGACGACCCTCGTCAAGTTCTAGGCGCGCGTCTGGGTTCGCGTGGCTGTGGGCGACCAGCGTCACGGCCCTCGCGTGCGCGGAGTCGGGCGTGCCGCTGCAGGCGCCGCGTCGCATCGAGGTGCGCGTGCCACTCGAGGGCGAGGTTCGGTCCGAGGTCGGCAACGCCTTTGTGAGCCCGGGCCGAAGTGCGCAGCTCGCCGTTCCGCCGAGCGGCCCGTTCACGGTGCACTGGCTCACAGCCGACCGCGTCTGGACTTTCGTTGACATCGAGGTGAAGGCGCTCGACCTGACGTCGCTCGTCGCGCCTGTGCCGCGCGCCTTAGGTTCACCTCTCCGGATCGAGTGGAGCGCGCGGGTCGATGAGGCCGTCAGCGTCGTGGTCGTTGCGGCGGGGACTCGGGTTTCGCTCGACCGCGACGCTCTGGGGGCCACCGCGTGGACGGGCGGCGCACCCGTGACGGCGCTCGCGGCTTGGCACCGAGCAGGCGCGCTCGTGGGGTACTCGGTCGCGTCTGTCCCGAGCGGAACGTCAAGCATCACGCTGGTCCCGACAGCGCCTGAGCAGCGGCTCACGCTGGGGGTCGATGGGTCGCGCACGGTGGGTTTCGAGATTCGCGCGCTCGCGGAGGGCGTCGACACCGGCCTCGTCTGGGCGCACGGCAAACTCAAACAGGGCCAGCCCCTCCAACTCGCACTGCCCGGAGCCGGAGACGCCCCGAACCACGACGCGTGGCTCGTCGAGGTCAACGAGCGCGCCCTCGGCGCGACGCCACCGCGCCGGACATGGTGGGCGACCTTGCCGTTCGACCGCACGTCGCACGTCTTCGAGGCGAATCCGCTGCCCGAGGTGACTCCAGCGCTGGCATCATCCATCGCTGTGGGGAGCGTGCCGCTTCCGCTCTCGCCGATGCGTCCCGGGGTGGATGTGACGGCGCCGCTGCTCGGCTGGATTCAGCTCGACCTTGAGCCCGTGGATGGGTGCGAGGGCGCCCCATGGACCGTGCTGGCGCCCGAGTCGACGACGCGCCTTCGTTGGTCGGCGCCCTCTTTGAACGACCCGCTCTCTGCGCGGCGTGTGCTGGGCCGCGCCGCGCGGGTGGATGGCGGGCAGGCGCTGGATGATTTTCTCACCGCTGGACGCGGCCTGACGTGGGCATCAGGCGAGGCGTCCTTGCAAGGGGCTGTCGGTCTCTGGCGCGGACCCGTGGAGGCCTGTGCCGGGGCCGCGACGCCCGGACTGTGGCGCGTGCAAGCGGCGGATCGCAGCGGATGCAACGCCCTCTCCCAGACTGCGATCGTGTCGCGCGACGCCTGCGGTCGCCTGAGCCTTGAGCTCGAGAACGCAGGCGTCGCTCGCGGCGCGCTGGCAGAGGCGCTGGCGTGCGGTCGGCTCACCGACGAGGCCTTCGAGTCGCGCTCGGGCGCGCGCTTCGCTGTGACTCCTGAGCCCGGGGGGGCGCTGAGGATTGCCTATCCCGGCGGCGATCTTCGCGCGACACCTTGGGCCGGGCCTGACCGCGGGTCATCGCAGGCGGCGCCTCGCGCTGCTGTGGGTGACTGGACGACGCTCGTGGTCCAGTCAGACTTCGTCCCCGCTGGGGCAGTCGAGGCCGCGCCCGCGCTGCGCATTGTGCACGCGCGAGACGACGGTCGGGGGGGGGGCGGTGTGCGTGTGGACGCTCAGGGTGGTGTGTCGCTCGTGACGCCGAGACTCTCTCGGAGCGGCGCGCTGTTGGAGGCTCTCGATGCACCGAGCGCCGGGATCGACGCCCGCGGCGTGCTGGCGTGGGCGCCCGAAGAGTGCGGCGTTGAAGGTGCGCTCGATGTTCGAGACGGCACGCTGACCCTGACATGGGACGAGGCCAGCGACGAGCCCGCTGGGCGAGGCACGCGGCGCTATCGAGTCACCGCGAAGCGCTGAGCCTCAAGGCGAGAAAACGAAAGGCAGCATCACGAGCGGCTCACCCGCCTGAAAGTGCGCGAGCGGCAAGTCGAGCATTTGGCGCAGGGGGGCGGGCAGGTGGGTCGCGAGCGCGCTCGCCTGCCCCTGCGACAGCGCCTCGACGAGACGCGACAGGACGGGCGAGCGCGGCAGCGCGCTGAGCCCGCTGCCGGTGGGGGCGACCTTGATGGCGATGTCGTCCCGGTCGAGGCGGGCGAGCTCCGTCGCGCGCTCGATGGCCTCGGCCAAGCCCGCCTCTCGGTCAACGAGGCCGTGCGCGCGCGCGTCGGCGCCCGTCCAGACGCGGCCCTGCGCGACCTGCTCGAGCGTGGCGCGGGGCAGGCGGGGACGGCTCGCGGTGACACGGTCGAGAAACAGCCCGTAGAGCGCCTCCATCGACGCCCGCAGCGCCGCGACCTCATCGTCTGTCCACGAGCGGCTCAGCGTGAGCAGGTCGGCGCGCGCACCCCGAACGAACGTCTCAGTATGCACCCCGATCCAGCGCAGTAGACCGCTCAGGTCAGCCTTGCCGGTGAACACGCCGATGCTGCCCGTGATCGTATTGGCCTCAGCGAAGATCTCAGCGCCGGGGACTGCGATGTAGTAGCCACCGGAGGCCGCGACATCTCCCATGCTGACGATCAGGGGCTTGTCCTTGGCGAGCAAGGTCAGCTCGCGCCACATCGCATCCGAGGCAGTGACCGAGCCCCCCGGGCTGTCGATACGGAGCACGACCGCCTTGACCGAGTCATCCTCTCGCAGCGCGCGGGCCGCTTTCAGGAACGTGTCCGCCCCTGTGGAGAGGCTGCCCGTAAACGGGTTGCTCACGGACTCGCCGTCCGTGATGGTGCCGACGGCGAAGAGCACCGCAATCTGCGGCCGTGCGCCCCAGCGACCGGAGGTCCGGCTCTCGAGAGCGTCGGGCTGAATGAAGGCCGCGCGCTGACCAAAGCGACGCTCGAACTCACCCTCGAACTCGTCGTACTGAATGACCGCGTCGACCAGGCCGGACGCGCGGGCGCGCTGGGCGTCATGCGGTGCATCGTCGATCCAGGCGCGCACGACCTCGGGTGTTTGGCCGCGTGACCGCGCGATGCCGTCGATGAGCTGGGCGTAAATGCCATCGAGCAGCGCGTTCTCCGCCTCACGAGCGGGCTCTGTCGGGCCCGCGTGCGTGAACATTTCTGGCGCGCTCTTGTAGGCGCCGACCGCGATGAACTCAGGCTGAGCGCCGAGTCGATCGAGCAGCGGCCGCAAATAGGTGAGCTCGGCCTTCACGCCGGTGACGAGCAAGCCGCCCGAGGGCGCGGTGAAGACCTTCTCGGCCGCGCTGGCGACGAAGTAGGCCCGCGTATCGCCTACGGCCGTCCAAGCGTAGACCACCTTGCCGGCGCGGCGTACAGCCTCGACGCGACGGCGGAGCTCTTGGGCTTGTGCCCAACCGAAGCCGGGATCGACGAGGGCGAGCAGCACCGCGTCCACGCCGGGGTCGAGCTCGGCGCGACGCAGCAGCTCGAGGGCTTGAAGGAACGGCGCCTTGGGCGTCGACGAAAAGAGGCCGCCCGGGGCGAGCTCGGCCATGCTCCCTTGCAGAACGATCTCGAGGACGCGCGGTGTGCGGTGCGTGCGCCGCGGCTCGGCCTCGGGTTGCGAGGACGCGCGCACGCGAGCGCCGAGGCCCCACGCAGAGGGCGTGCCCGGCATATCGGGTCGATACCCGTACAGGCCGACGTTCACTGGGCCGCCCAGCTGCTGCGTAAGGCCAAAGATGAACTGGTGGCGTCGGTCGGCGCCGTCGGGCTGCGTGTCCCAGCGGCCTTCGAGCCCCAGGCCGCCCCAGAGCGCGGCCTCGAGGCGCGCGCCGAGGGAGGCCGCCTCGTGGCCCCGCTCGACGACGCGCGCGACGCCGCCCAGCGTGACGCGATCAGTCCACGGGCGCAGCGCCAGGCCGAACTCCCACCCGCGCGGCAGTGGTGCACCTTGCACCAGCGGCGTGGCGACGTCGGTCGCGACGACGCCCAGGCTGAGAGCTCGCCACGGCCGAAGCGACACCCCGAGATCTAGGGTGGACAGTGACCGCAGCGCGGGGTCGGCGTCTGCGGCGAAGGTATGCCATGCGAGCCCGAGCGCGAAGCGGTCGCTGAACCGCACGCTATTCGCCCATGTGACCTTGACGGGCTCAGCGGTCTGGCGCCCGGGCGCCTCGAGCAGCTCGACACCGAGGGCGGTGTGCCACGGGTCGAGCAGGCCGAGCGCGAAGTGCGCCGCGAGCCCTTCTCCGGAGCGGTCGCGCGCGGCATCCATCGCGGTCAGCGTGAGGTCGAAGTCGCCGCCAAACCCGAGGCCTGCGGGGTTCGTCGCGGCAGCCTCGGCGTGGTCCTCGGACGCGAGGCTCGCCCCAGGCTGCGAGACCCCGCGGGCAAGGCGCTCCGCGCGCGCAACGTCAGGCGCGAGTGCGAGCGCGAGCCCAGCGATGAGCGCCGCTCTCATGAGAGCAGCACCGCGGTCACACCGTCGCCGCCCTGATGACGCTCCCCGGGCTGTGTGGCCTGAACGTAGCTCGAGGTCTCCAACCATCGCCGCAACTCCTTCTTGAGCGCGCCCGTGCCGTGGCCGTGAATGATGTACGCGACGTCCGACTCACGCTCGAGCTGGGCGTCGAGAAACCGCTCCGTGGCGGCGATGGCTTCGTCCGCGCGCATGCCTCGCACGTCGAGCGTGTTGTGCGCGCCCTGGGGCGTTGCTGTCGCGAAGCTGACCGCGATCTTGCCCTGCGAGGGTAGCTGCTTGGAGGGCGGCTCGGCCGTCTTGCCGCGCTTCGCTGTCGATAAGCGCAGATCAGCGACGTCGACCTTGATCGTCAGGAGCCCCGCGCGGACCTCGGCGCGGCCTCGGTCATCGGGCGCGCGGATGAGCTCGGCTTCGCAACCGAGTGAGAGCACAAAGACGCGCGCCCCGACCGTCAGCGCTGTCGCTGAAGGCGCAGCGCCGGCTTGCGCTCGCGTGGCGGCCTCCTGCTGCGCCAGCAGCGTCGTAATGACCTGCTCCGCCCGGCTCTTGCTCTCGTCGAGCATCCGCAGGTCACGCCGCTTTTCAGGCGCCTGCAGCGCCCGCTTGAGCGCACGGACTTCGTCGCGCAGCCGTCGAGCTTCGTCGAGGGCGGCGGTCCGCTCTCGGTCGAGCCCCGCCTTGAGTCGCTCTCTCAACGTCGACTCGTGTTGCTCTGCGTCCCGGCGCGCGCGCTCAAGACCGCGACGCTCGGCCTCTGCGTCTGCGCGGGCCTGCCGCGCCAGGGCCGCGTCGCGCTCGAGGCGCTCGAGGACCACATCGAGGCTGCGATGTTGCTGCCCCACGAGCGCCTCGGCGCGGTCGACAATTTCGGCGTCGAGGCCGAGGCGCCTCGCCGTGCCGAGCGCGGACGACGTCCCGGGGATGTCAAGTCGCAATTGGTACGTCGGCGCTGCGCGCTCGGTGTCAATGCCCATCGCGCCATTGCGAAAGCGGGCGTCCGCAAAGGGCAGCGCCTTCAGTGACTCGTAATGGGTCGTGACGACGGCGTACGCGCCGCGGCTCATCAGGGCCTCGAGGATGGCCTGCGCGAGCGCGGCGCCCTGCACCGGGTCGGTGCCGATCACGAGCTCGTCGAGCAGGACAAGGGCGCCGGGCAGGAGCACGTCGAACATGCCCTTCACGTTCACGATGTGGCCGCTGAAGGTCGACAGGTGCGCCTGAAGGCTTTGTTCGTCACCGATATCCGTGAAGACCCCGGGCACACGCGGGACGTGCGAGCCCTCGTCACACGGAACGTGAAGGCCGGCCAGTGCGAGGAGCGTGCAGAGGCCCGCCGTCTTGAGCGCGACCGTCTTGCCGCCGGTGTTCGGACCGGTGATCACGAGCGCGCGTTGCCCCCCCCCGAGGACAAGGTCGTTCGGTATGACCCGCACGCCATCGAGGACCAACAACGCGTGGCGCGCTTGCTTCAGGCGCAGTCCGTCCGCGTCGTCCACGACGGGCGAAGTTGCGTCCATCGCCTTCGACAGCGCCCCGCATGCCAAGGCGAGGTCCAGCTCGGCGAGCAGGTCGACCGAGGCTTCGATCTCACCCGCGACCTCACCGACTTGGGCCGAGAGCCGCGTGAGGATGCGTGTGACCTCGCGCTCGACGTCTGCCTGAGCGAAGCGCAGCGCATTGTTGGCCTCCACGATCGCCTGCGGCTCGATGTAGACCGTGTGACCCGTCTGAGACCACCCATGGACGATGCCGGGCACGTGGTTCTTGTGGCCCGAGCGAATCGGCAGGACGTAGCGGTCCTCGCGCAGCGTGTAATACTCGTCCTGAAGCATCCCCGCGTACTCGGGGTTGGAGACGAGCCCCGTGATCCGGTGCTTGAGTTGCTCGTGGAGCTGCGCCACGCGGTGACGCAGGTGACCCAAGTCGCCGCTCGCCGAGTCTGCGACCTGTCCGCGCTCGTCAATGGACGAGAGCAGCGTGCGCGCGAGTTGGAGCTGGCGTGGCAGGGCGTCTCCGACGCGCGCGAGGTTGGGCGCGAAGTCCCGCTGGTCCTCCAGCGCCCGACCACAGCGCGCAGCCGCCTCGAGCGCGATGCCGATCGCGCCGAGGGCGTCGGGTTCAAGCACACCCCCACGGGCCGCGAGACGCGCGACGGCGCGCACGTCGGGCACCTCGCCCAAGGCGACTGCGCGTCCTGCGTCGAACAATCGTCGCGCCTCGTCGGTGTGCGCCAGGCGTCGTCTCAGGCGGACATCGTCGGACGGAAAGTCGAGCGCGAGCGCCGCGGCGTGGGCAACAGGTCCGCGCGTGAGCGCGGCGAGGTGCGCCAAGATGCGCGACCACTCGAGGTGGTTCAGCGTTTTGGCGGGGATCGTGGGGGCCATGAATGACACGGCGCGCACTCTCGCGCTTCATGCGCGCGGCTTCAAGTCGCCATGGGCGAACTCGTTGCGTCCGAACCACGTTCGGTCCGATTCTTGCTGCACAGTGGGCTTGGCCCACAGTCCCGCCCGCCCGTTAGGAAGTGAACGCATGAAGCCCGAACGACTCAGCCGCGCATTGCTCCTCGGCGTGACGCTCGCCGTCGCGTGGGCGTGTGGGGGAGACCCCGCCGCCTCGGATGATGCATCGACGCCGATGGTCGCCGACCTTGGCCCTGAACCGGACACGGACGATGGCGCGCCACCTCCCGTCAGGGACGCAGCGCCACCCGAAGAAGACGCCGACCAGAGAGGCCCCAAGCTCAACTCGGTGTTTCCCAACCGCGGCCCTGTCGGAGGCGGGACCCGCCTGCGGATTGTGGGCGTCGGATTCCTTGAGGGCACGACGGTTCAGGTCGGCGACCAACCCTGCGCGGACGTTGTGGTGGAGAATGAGAACCGGATTGACTGCGCCACGCCGTCAAGCGACGAGCCGGGTCCGGTCCGACTGACCGTGCGCTGGTCTCAAGGTGGGCGGCCCGACGCGATCGACGAGGCGTTCACCTACTTCGTGCCCGTGTCGGTGACGAGCTTGAGCCCCGACCGCTCGCCCGTGCGCGGCGGCGTCGAGGTGACGGTCACCGGCACGGGCTTCGAGGACCCGACCGAGGTGCGCTTCGGCGCCACCATTGGACGCACGCGCTTCGAAAACGAAACGACGCTGAAGGTGACCGTTCCCCCGGGCGAGGCCGCTGCGGTCGATGTGATCGTCCGCAACGTGAACGGCGAACTCCGGCTACCCGGCGCGTTCACGTACTTCGAGGACCTGGCGGTCAGCGGCCTGACGCCCCAGCTCGGCGCAGCGCGCGGCGGGGACGAGGTCACGCTGTCGGGCGCTGGGCTGTTGGCGGCCTCGCGCGTGCGCTTCGGCGGCGCAGCGGCCGAGGTCATCGCGAGCGAGCTCGAGCGCACGCGCCTGCGCGTCGTCACGCCACCGGGGGCGCCGGGCCTCGTCGACGTCGACCTTGAAAATGTCAACGGTCAATGGACCGGCCGCCAGCAGTTCCTGTATGTCGACACGGCTGCGGCGGCCTTCGACGTCGTCGGGGTTGTGCCGAACCGAGTCTCGTCCGCGGGGCAGGACACGTTCTTCGTTGGGGGCGCGGGCTTCGACGACCAGACGCGCGTTGAGGTTGACGGCGTCGACACCCCGTGCGCGCTCGAGACGCCGCATGTGCTGCGCTGTGAGGCGCCACCCCATGCGCGGGGACCGGTCGACGTCGTCGTTCGTAGCGCGCAGGCGTTGCGTTCGCTGCGCGGCGCGCTGACTTACTACCTGCCGGTCGACGTGTTCTCCCTCTCGCCCGAGCGCGGCGCGATCGCGGGTGGGACTTGGGTCGAGGTGCGCGGCGAGGGGTTCACGCCCGACGCCCAAGTGACGCTCGATGGCGCCCCCGTCGAGGTCGCCGAGGTCGTCGACGCGAGCCGACTGTGGATCATCACGCCCGCAGGCAGAGCGGGTCTCGTGGGTCTGCAGGTCAGGACACCGGACGACCAAGTCTTCCTGGCCAACGCGTTCGAATACTTCAATCCGGTGAGTCGCTTTGGGGGGGTGTGGGGCGATGCGATCGACGGGGCGGTCAACGTGACCGTCCTGGACGCGCGGAGCGGTGACCCGATCCCCGGCGCGAGCGTCCTTGCCGTCGCGGGGGACGCAGCGCCGCTGGTGGCCCTCACGGATACAAACGGGCAAGCGGTCCTGTCTGCGCGGATGCTGGATGCCCCGCAGGACATCACCGCAGGCGCGCTGGACTACGAGGTCGCGACGGTCGAGGACGTGGTCGCGGAGAACGTGACCGTGTACCTGTACCCGCAGACGCCGCCGCCGCCGAGCGATGGGCCCCCACGGGAGCCGCCTCCGCCGGTCCGCCTCTCCGGCACAGTCACCGGGCTCGGCGCGCTGCCCAAGCCGCTCGATCCCGACCTCATCCTCGTGGCGATGGTGGATACGACCCACAGCGGGCAGTACAACCGCCGCGCGAGCCCCGGCGGTGAGCCCAATGGACTGCTCACAGAGGACGGACCATTCGATATCTATGCGCGGCCGGGCGAGCTGGCGGTCGTCGTCACGGCGACCATCGCGCGGATCGAAGACGTCGCCGCCTACCGCCGCGGGAACCTGACGTGGTGGGACCTGCACGAGCTCTCGACGCCCGTCGCGATGGGGTTCTTGCGGTACTTGAGCGTGAGCCCCGGCGATGGGCTCGAGGGACTCGAAGTCTCGATCGACTTCCCGATGGACCTCGACGTGCCCGTCACGGTCGTGAACCCTTCGATGGGTCTAGAGGCGCAGCCTGCGCTTTACTACGCCGTGCCGCGGGTCGACTTTGGCCCCGAGGGTTACTGGGAGCTCGACCCGCGCGCTCAAGGCGATACGACGACGTACACAGTGGGGCACCTGCCCGACGTGCGTGCGTGGGACGCCGACTTGGAGGTGGAGTGGGAGGTCCAAGGCGGGTTCGATACGGTGACGCTCGAATCACCGCCGTACTTCGTCGCTTATGAGAGGACGCGCGACCTGACTGCGGGCGTCGAAATCGCGCCGGTCGCGGGCATCGCGCTCTTCGATGCCCCGACGCAGCTCGGGGACCTCGGGCCCGAGCGCAGGATCGCGTGGCGCTTTCTCCAGGGGACGGAGGGTCCCACGGCACAGCCAGATGCCTACATCCTCACCATCGACGGGCCCGGCAACCTGCCGCTGTGGACCTATCTCGCCCCCGGTGACGTGACCGAGGTCGAGTTGCCGGTCCTGCCCATGGAGATCACCCCGGGCGGGCTGGTCGACGAGGACAATGGCATGGTCCTGACGATTATCCCGATGCAACTTCGGCGGCCTCTCGACCGTGACGACTTCACGTACGAGGACCTCGGCTACTGGGCGCGCACGAGCTACAGCGTCTCTCGCCTGCGCTTCGGGCTGTGACAGTCGCCCGAGTCGATGGCCTCAGCGTCGGCTCTTGGGCAGGGGCCGCATCGCCGGGGTTGGCGGGAGGGCGCCCGCACGGAGGGCGTCTGCGCGCGCTCGGGCGGCCCGCGCGGCGCCTGCGTCGCCCATAACGGCGTACTGCTCGGCCAAGCGCAGGTGCGTCAGCGGGTTGGTGGGGTAATCCTGGGCGAGGGCCGCATAGACCGCGAGGGCGTCGGCGCTCTCACCCCGACGCTGGAGTTCCTCGGCGAACTTGAGCCGAAGCATCGGGTCCTTGGCCTCGGACAACGAAGACCGCATGACGACGCGCATCTGCGGCCAGGCCGCATCGACGTGGCCCGCGTCGAGGAGCGCCACCATCATGCGCGCGCGCTCGCTCAGCGTGAGCGGCGAGCGGCGCTCCAGCGCTTCAACGCGGGAGGCTGCAGCCACGGGGCGGCCAAGGTCGAGCTCAAGGACCATGAGCGCACGGAGCACGCGGGCGCGCTGGTCGCCGAGCTCGACCAGGCGGCTCAGCATCGCGGCGCGCTCCTCGGGCACAATCGGGCCGCGCGCGGCGCACTCGTAGACGAGCTGGTGGTCGATGAGCAACGGCTTCGAGAGCGCCTCAGCCTCGGCGAGCGGTGCGCGCGCCTCTGCACAACGCCCTGCCTGGAGCAGCGACATCGCATGGCTCCGATGAGCGCTCGCGATGCGCGCGGTGGGCGTGGCATCTGCCGGCAAGCGCGCTTGCGCCCGCTGATAGGCGGCGATGGCCTCTGTATAGCGCCCTGCACCGAGGGCGTCGTCTCCCAGGCGAATGTCGCGGTCGAGGCAGCCGCTGAGCACGAGGGCCGCGAACGCGAGCGGTATGACGAGGGGTTGCAGTGCGCGCATCGAAGGGCCACAAGTGAACACCATGAGCGCGTCGATGAGTAGAGCAATGCGAGTCGCCGTATGTGGCTCGCTCGCGTTCGCTGCGGGGTGCGGTGGAGGGGCGGGGCGCACCGCGCCGCGGCCTCCCGAAGCGGGCGCAGGGATGTTCGCTTCCGCGGCACCGCTGGAGTCGTTGACATGGCCAGCGCTGCGACCCGCGGGTGTCGAGGCGTTCGACCCGGCGACGCTGCATGGACGTTGGGTCTTGGTTCAGGCGATGACGACGAGCTGCGCGCCCTGCGACGCGCAGCTCGCCGATGCACAAGCTGTCGCGAGACGCT
>Ga0164295_10001088_pt1 | contig 22469 bp, 24 predicted proteins | sample GEODES006metaG_FD_111798 | JGI IMG/M metagenome (GOLD analysis project Ga0164295, IMG submission 111798) | Oligotrophic lake water microbial communities from Sparkling Lake, Wisconsin, USA - GEODES006 metaG | ecosystem: Environmental > Aquatic > Freshwater > Lake | place: USA: Sparkling Lake... | reverse complement strand
GAGTATCCTTGCAAAAGGAATTATTATGATGAATTGATACGTATTCAATTTAATAAGATATATACGTATCCTAACACCATAGATGTACTAGAACAAACTCTTAAAAAATCTGTAAAGCAGGTAAATAAACAGAACCACCAAAGAGAATAGAAACAATGTGGATTCTTTTGTAATATTCAGATACAAAACAATCATGTAATACAAAAGTAATAGGATTGCGACAAGTTTGAGTATAACGGTTGGATAAATTGTATTCGTTAAAATGGTAAGAAATGCTAAAATCAGTATACTATTCTGAATGGATGTAATCATAATTTATAAATATATTATAAATATATTATAAATATATATGAAAACAAGAAAATTAAAAACCTATACAACAAAGGATTATCAGTCAGGAGATGGTATGCTTACGACGGTATGGGGTCCTAGTTTGTGGCACTTTTTGCATACCATGAGTTTCAATTATCCTGTGCAACCTACCAAGGAACAAAAAAAACAATATCGTGACTTTATACTGTCTCTTGAACACATACTTCCGTGTAAATATTGTCGTATTAATTTAGCCAAAAATTTTGTATCTGTACCATTAAAATACTCAGACATGAAAGACCGCGAACATTTTTCAAAATATGTTTATCGTTTACATGAACATATTAATAAAATGCTTAATAAAAAATCGGGATTGACGTATACAGACGTCAAAGAACGATATGAACATTTTAGAGCCAGATGTGTAGCGGACAAACCAAAAATAGAAAAGGGTTGTACCGAATCACTGTATGGAAAAAAGTCAAAATGTGTGATACAAATTGTGCCTCAGGAAACAGACTGCAGTACATTTCAAATGGACGAAGCATGTAAAAAAGTTAGACTTAAAACCGTACAGGGAAATCATCCATAAGAGGTACAGGTTCACTCTGAGCACAGTTGAAATTATTCCAGGGTGGGTTACCTAGAGGGGCGGGTTCGTTATTGAACATATTTCCATTTGCAGGCATTGGGATAGAAGGTCTTTGGGGTGTATATATCGCCACATCTTGTGGCTGAGTTAAATAAGGTCCCGAAATTTTAAAATCCGGCGCTATGTCTTCATTATTAGAGGGTTGAGGTGTATTTGTTGCTGTAGCATCCGGTTGTATATATTCAAATTCTTCCGCTTCAATATCTTCATTTAATTTTGTATCGTTGTTCATCGTTTCTTTAGCAGTGTCAGGGTCGTCGCTCGTATCATTTACGTTACTCATGTTAGTCACATTGTTCACACTGTTCACATTGTTCACACTATTCACATTGTTCACACTGTTCACACTGTTCACATTGTTTATGCGATTAATGTTGTTGATATAAGAGTTATTAGATATGTCTCGTGTATATTCATCTATATCTATATCTATATTTATATCTGTATCTGTATCGGAATAACGAGTTGTTTGAGAAGGGGTCGCGTACGGTGTGATGTAGGGGGTGATGTAGGACGACATACTGGGGTCCATTGCATTCTTGACTAAGTCTGATACACCCGGCAAAGAACTTTCTGCAAGGTCAGATACTCCAGGCAAGGAATTTTCTACAAATGTAGGTAATCCTGGAAATGCTTGGTTTAATTGTTCAATGTTTGAAGGGTCTGACATCCAACGCATACCCGATGAAGCTAAAGAGGATGCTAAAGACGAAGCGGACTGTATAAAAGAGTTAATATCCTCGTCTGATAAAGAAAATTCTTCGCCCATAGGTGCACGTTCTCTTGTTCTAGAGGGTGTCCTAGAGGGTGTCCTAGAGGGTGTCGGTGTTTTCGTGGGTTTTCTGATATCCACTGGATAATTCGGACATACGTTTGAAACAATTTTTGTTTTCAGAATAAAATCATCCTTTGCATACTCGGATATATTTCCAATATACTCGTCCTCTTGAACAGTAGCCCAACAAGGAGGTGGTCTAGAAGTAGAATCATCAAAACATACTGGAATATCGTCAGAAGATGTAGCCGAAGATGGAGCTGAAGATGTAACCGAAGGTGTGGTTACAGAAGCTCTATCTCCTACTGCACCTTCTTTTATATTACGTGGTCCTAATTGAAAGAGAATAAACAAAATAAAGGATATGAGTAAAAAAATAACAAATAGTTGTACTGACTTCATATAAAACAAACAGAAAAAAAATTATAATTCCCTCACAAATACAGGATGTCCCTTTTTGATATAAAAGGATGACTCACAACGATGCAAGTCTTCACCGCATAATAATATAATTTTGTTCATAGGATAATGTTTACAGACGATATCATAGAAAGGCATTCCACGATGATAGGACCCATAAATAACAATATCATATTTTTTGTGATGAATATCTTCTAGAATATGATGGTCATAGGATTCGTTTCTTAGGGAAGGGTCTAGTAATTTGCTATAAGTGTAGCCATTACCATACAAAGGTCCTCCCTTGAAATTAGTATACATATGAGGAATTTTTGGATAGTCATGACAATTGGGCCCTAGCAGTTGTTTCAATCCATGTAGTGTGAGACAACGAAGATAATCAGGTTTCGTACATCCAGATAAAAAAAGAATTCTCGTTACATCTTTGAAACCAGTCCTTTGTAGAATCATTTGAGACACTGCTTTTGTAGTCAAATGTTCTTTGAAATAACCCATCATCTCTATGAGAAGAGGAATATATTCTTTATTATCAGAAGGTTTTTTTTTCATTTTATCGTATAATTGATTAGAGCGAAACAATAAATGTTTGGGTAACATGGTCATGGTAAACAAAGGACACTTCTCCAAATCTGGAAAATAAGGGAGACAACCATTTGCAACAATTTCGTAGTGACGCATACAATCCCATCCTGCTTTCTTTGTGGTGATAGCAAAACAGGATTTTTGATACTCTTCATAATAGTCCTTTTCCGTGTGATAAATGTAAGTTTTTAAATCTCCAGGAATCAAGGAAGAGAGTAGCTTTGTTTTTTTTGGGATGGATTGTATCATCTTTTCATCGGGAATAGAAAAGGTAATGGGGAACACGCTGTTTTCAAAAAACATATAAATTTATATCTTTTTACTCTTTATATAAATTTATCATTTCAGTTCCTTTTAGCCTGAACACATCACGCATTCAGGTTCAGAACTCTTGTTTTCAGGAACCACCGTAAATTGTTGGGCTTGGTGTTTTGCTTTTCGTCTCAAATAATACATGCCTGTTTTCAGTCCAGATTTCCATGCATACAAATGGATGGCTGTAAGTACCTTATAATTGGGCTCTTCAATCCATAGGTTCATAGACTGACTTTGACAAATAAATGCACCGCGTTCTTTGGCTCGGTCTATCACGTGTTTCATTGGAATTTCCCACACGATTTTATATTTCTTTCGTATTTCTTCGGGAATCTCTTCTATTTTTTGAATAGACCCTTTGTTTTCTATGATTTTATCTTTGATTTTCATGCTCCAGATTCCTTTGTCAATCAGTTCTTTCATCAAATAACGATTAATCACCATAAATTCTCCTGCAAGAGTTCGTCTTGTATATAGATTGCTTGTGAAGGGTTCAAAACATTCATTATTTCCTAGAATTTGACTGGTTGAAGCAGTGGGCATAGGAGCTAAACACAACGAGTTCTTCACCCCGTGAGTTTGAATAGACTGACGAAGTGCTGACCAATCATACCTTTCACTAGGCTGAACTTTCCACAAATCAAACTGGAAAATGCCTTGAGACAAAGGTGACCCGTAAAAGCTTGAATAGGCACCGCTTTCTTTGGCTAGTTCCATACTTTGTTCTAGCGATGCATGATACATGGTTTCAAAAATAAGTCTATCGGTCTCTAATGCTTCTTTGCTTTCAAACGGTAAATTCATGAGAGCAAGAGCATCGGCAAGACCTTGTACACCGATTCCGATGGGTCTATGTTTTGTATTACTTGCTCTTGTTTTTTCATTCGGATAAAAGTTTACATCAATCAATTTATTTAAATTAAGGGTCACTTGTTTCGTAATACGGTGTAACTTGTCAAAATCAAATACACCCTCTTTTACCATGGAAGATAAGGAAATGCTTGCGAGATTACAGACTGCACTTTCTTTTGAATCGCTATATTCTACAATTTCACAACACAGATTAGAGGATTTAATCACACCTAAATTTTTCTGATTGGATTTTTGGTTGCATGCATCTTTGTACAACATATAAGGTGTACCTGTCTCCATTTGACTATCTAAGATACGGAACCACAAATCCCGTGCCTTTATTTTTTTAATGTAAGTTCCTTGCTGTACATAAGACTCATAAAGAGCATTGAATGTGAGCCCATACACATCGGACAATCCTTTGGATTGATTTGGACACATCAAATACCAATCTTCATTCTTTTCTACCTTTTCCATAAAGAGGTCCGGAATCCATAGAGCATAAAAAAGGTCTCGTCCTCGCATCTCTTCGTCCCCTTGGTTCTTTCTCATGTCTAATAACGGTTCAATGTCTGCATGCCATGGTTCCAAGTAAATTGCAAAACTACCATTCCGTTTTCCACCTCCTTGGTCCACATACCTTGCTGTATTGTTGAATACCCTCAACATAGGAATGATTCCATTAGATTTTCCGTTGGTACCTTGAATGGGACTACCTTCGGCACGTACATTGTGAATGTGAAGACCAATCCCACCAGCCCATTTGGATATATTTGCACATTCTTTTACCGTGTTAAAAATACCTTCAATGCTATCTTCTTCCATGCCTAACAAAAAACAAGAACTCAACTGTGGACGGTAGATACCTGAATTAAAGAGGGTGGGCGTTGCATGAATATATTCTTTCTTACTCAAACTGTCATACGTCGCTTTGACTTGTTCTAAATCTTCGCCATGAATTTGTATAGCGACTCGCAACCATAGGTGTTGGATTCGTTCCACGACTTTATCGTTGTGTCGAAAGAGATATGCACGTTCCAGCGTCTTAAACCCAAAATAATCAATCAAAAAGTCCCTATTATGGTCTAGAATAGATTCAAAAAAGGCCATATGCTTTAACGTTGTTTCATAGTAGGTATCGGAGATATAGTTTGGAATGGAACGAATGGTCTTTAAATAGACATCTAAACTTGGATTCACCTCTTTTTGATGATTGGAGATAATAATCCTACCCGCCAGGATAGAATAATCATAATGATGTATGCCCATAGAAGCACATTGTTCAGATATCAATTCATCTATTTTAGAGGTTAGAATGTTGTCATGAAGTTGGTCCATGATTTTCATGACAAGACCACTACTTTGAACGGAAGTCTCTTGATTGAGTTGCTTGATACGTTGCGAAATTTTATCGTAGGATAAAATCTCCCTGTCTCCATTTCGTTTAATCACGTACAAGTCCATCTACATATCTATTAGTACATCAGGTTTAAGTTCATTTTTATTTTCATTTTTGACGACGCGTTTTTTAGGAGCTCGGTTGATGTATTCGCCGTTGATTCGTTCTGCTTTGATGATTTCCCATATAGAAATAAATTCAGGTACCGCAGATTGAAACCATTCTCGTTGTCGTTTCACAAGTACACAAGAATAGACATCCAACTTCCAGTAAATATTTTTAAACCATGTCATTTGTGTTTCCGAAAAAGTTGTCTCCATCCATGCATCATAATCGGTCACGTCAAACGGCATATATTTGTATGCAAATTCGTTGTCTACATTTATAAAGACTAAAATCACTCCTTTTCTGGAAGTTTCATCTGCAATATACTCTGCTTCTGATTCATATTCTATGAATTTTGTTTCTACAAAATCACATTCTTCCAAATCACACACCTCCATTTGTAGCTGCATTTGAATGTAATAATCTTTCTTGGGGATGCCTGTAATTTCTCGGGAAACCACATTCTTGATTTCTATCATTCGACCATAATTGTTTTCACCTGTAACAATTCCATCCGGGGACGCAGCCAGAAAAGAGTGAATTGGATGTTCAATACACCCAAAGGAACTAATGGTTGTCTTGTTTTTTTCTTCGTAGATGCAAGCCGTCAAATACTCATATTTATTACCCCAGCTCATAGGTGTTTCTGTAAGGGAGGATTTGTATTTTTCTGTATTCAAAGGTTGACACTTTTCATAAATAAGTTGATTTTTAGATGCATTTGTACCTAGAGCTTTCCATGCATTGCTTGCCGTAATATGGTCATGACGAAAGGTATACCATTCTTGTGTTTTTTGTTCTGGCTGATATATATTTTTCAAATAAGTCAAATGTCCTTCTTTGACATTTGAAGGATATTGTATAGATGGTTCGCTTCTTAATTTGCCTATTTTTCGTAGGAGCTCTTCTATATGATTCAAACTATCTTCCAAAGTAGTATCAAAATAGTATTTTATACGAAGATGAGTCTTCAGAGTGATTAAATAATTCGGTTCACTTAGGATTTGTGGAGATTCCACAAAAAACTCTTTCAGATACTCTTCAGGAGACATATCCATATATATTACAATATCTTTATCCGACATTTGTAATAGATAAAAAGGATAGCATTCTATTCAATATTATCCTTTTTATTTTTCTTTGTAGTTTTTTGTTTTTCTAAACTTATCAAAAATTTACGGGTAACGGGATTAAACACTAATCCAGAGATACGTTCAATGACTCTTTCTTCTTTATTGTAGGTAATGTCATTTGTTTTACTTAATTTACGACTATCCAATAACATAATGCAGAATTTAAGAGCGGTTGCTTTCTCCGCTTCGTTTAATAAATAAAGAGGAGTTAAATTCGTATCTACAAAGTCCCCAATCCTTCTATGTTTTTCAGTTCGTGTCAATTTACTCCACACACCTTTTTTATTGTTTTCTATGTCATTACTTAAGAATTTATTGATAAATTCTTCAGAGGATTCGGTTTTTATATCCAACGGAATACCTGTGAGAATCATAGTCCTGTATTTTAAGCTATTGTATTCTTTGCATTCATTCGTCATGATTAGTATTATTATAATATGTCTATATTTTTTATATGAAGAATATAATTTTAATAGATACCACACAACGAAAAATACAACAAACGTTGGTAGAACATCCATTGAACATTCTTGAAAAGATTTATCAGAATAAACTAGACGATTCTACATCCGATTGTCTCCGAGAAATCAAGAAAAAACATTCTAGTTACAAGTCACAAGACAAACAAAAACATAAATACGATGAAGAGAAACACATTACCTTCATAGAATTGATTGAAAAAATGATAGAAAGTAAATTAAAATGTTATTATTGTAACCAAGATATGCTTCTTTTGTATAACAAGAAAAAAGATGGTTCTCAATGGACGTTGGAAAGACTAAACAATCATTTGGGACACTATAAAGACAATACATGTATCTCTTGTCTCAAATGTAATTTGGGACGTAGAACAGAAAATCATGAATATTACAAAAAAGGAAAAACAATGATTCTACAAAAAGTAATTTAAAAAATAACAACAAGTGTATGAAATGAATTCGCAGAATGAATTACTACTTCAGAAATTAATGGAGTTTTATAACAGGGACGATAACTTAAACCGTATGCTAAGTATCATCAATGGTGAATCACGAATCTCTTTACGTATTGTGGATTGGTTCTCTACAAATTATGCAAAGAAATACAATACCACCTATGATATCAATCATTGTGAACGATTCAAAGTGTACAATGATTACAAATTGAAGCTAAAGGCTTATTCCAAGAAAAGGTTTGACCCCTTCTGTAGATGGGAAAGAATTAAAATGCCCTTTGGTAACAAAGAGTATAGTATTGAGACAACCATAGGACAGTTGAATTTTTTTAAATGGGCGATTGAGAACAAAATCATCTATTATATTGAACACAATATGTCCGATATAGAAGAAGATATGAATTTAAACAACAGTATCTCTAAAACAAAGAAACACAACGATTCCTTGGAAAACATAAAAAACAGCCGAAAAAGACGAGAAGAATTGTCCGTGTCTTCATCTAAATGTCTCAAGAAGGAAAAGGTTGAAGTTGTGATTAAATTCGTATAGATATTTCATTTGTATAAACTATATGGGTCAAACCTCTTCTTATCCTAGATGCTCCTTTCAGCAACTTCAACAGAAAAAGGGTGACTTTATTTTAATCAATACGCTTCCTATAAACAGACAAGCCTATTTAATTGACGGAACGATACCTGGGTCACAAGAATCGGAAAGAATCAATGCCTATCTTTCTAAAAACAAAAAAATAGAAATTATAATCTACGGATTAGACTACCAAGACCTTAGTGTATACAAAAAATTCGCACAATTGAAATCACTTGGCTTTGTAAATGTGCTTATTTATATGGGCGGTCTGTTTGAATGGTCCTTGTTGCAAGAAGTCTATGGTACAAATTTTAAAACTTTCGGCGTTATATCAGACCCATTGGACGTATATAAAAAAATTGATTGAAAGTTTTAGAATCTATCCATGCTATAAATGACTTTAAATCAGTCAATTCTTAACCAAAACTCAGTCTCGAACACGAACACAAACTCTTTACCCATCATGGATTTCAATCAGTCTAAACTCACCAAGACCGAATGGGAAAGCATGGAGAAAAAGGTAGACCATAAAGAGTTGACGATTCTGAAAATGATTCGTGATGGATTAACAAATCCAACACAAGATTGTCGCCTCTATTTCACGGTAAGTCAAATGTTCAAGTTGGAACACCCCGATAAAGATTATCATATTTACATGGTTGTTTTGAAAGATATTCTCAAAAAATACGATATGGAGACCAAAGACATTCCCAAGCCTAAAAAACCTTTGAACTCGGCGGATACCATTCGCCTAAAGTCCATGGTCAAAAAGGTGGATGAATCAGTGGAGATGGTACTCATTGAACTCCTTATCAAATTTAAAAAATCCAAAAAATCCAAGGAGCTTTACTTCTATAATATTGCCTATCTTTCAAAAATGTATCCCATTAACCAGTGGCTAAAAAGTTGGATTGTTCAGTTCCTAGAGGAACATGAAAAGGACATGAACGTCAAGACTTTTCTAGAAAATACAAACAAATACATTGAAAACAATGATATTTTCAAATTCAAACCACTTGAACTATACGAACACCAAAAACAAGTCTATTCTATCATGAACCAGAGTGGAAATAAACTGGTCTTCTACCGTGCTCCAACCAGCTCTGGAAAGACATTGACCCCTCTGGGTATTTCACAAAAATACAAGGTTATCTTTATTTGTGCATCTAGACATATTGGCGTCAGTCTTGCAAAAAGTGCTGTAAATGCAGGCGTAAAAGTAGGCTTTTCGTTTGGTTGCACTACATCCGACGATATACGACTTCACTATTCTTCCGTAAGAACGTTTACGGAAAAATACGGGAAAAAGAGACCTGTACATAGTGATGGGCGGAACGTAGATTTGATGATTTGCGATATCCAATCTTATGAAGTGGCTATGTTGTACATGATGTCTTTCTTTGAGACAAACGACCTTGTTCTCTTTTGGGACGAACCCACCATTACCATGGACTATGAACAGCATGTCCTTCACGACTCTATCACGAAATTATGGACTGTGAATAAAATACCGAATATTGTCTTGTCTTCTGCTACTCTACCCAATCAATCCGACTTGAAAGAAATGTGTGATAAATACACGAGTAAATACGAAGGAAACGTGTTTTACGTAGAAAGCATTGACGAGACAACCCATATTACATTGCTAGACACTACAGGTCAGATTGTCATGCCTCACAAAGTATTTGCAGAGGACTATGAGGGTATGTTACACTTTATTGAGAAGCACGGTCTCAGTCACATGAAATTCCTAAGTTTGACCGAGTGTTCGGAATTCATTCTGTTCTTCTCAAAGAAATACCCTGTAATAAAAAAAATGATAAAAGGGGAATATGTATCTATCTCAGAAGTCAATTCTCAGAATCTTAGGATGCTTTATTATAAAGTGATTCAGACAATGCCTGCTTGGAAGGATGACGTAGCGGACTACCTGAAATCTCACGTGGTACCTTCCTTGAATGTCACGAATCTTCTCGTGACAGAGTCTAGTCATACATTGACTCATGGACCAACCATTTATTTGTGTGAGAATACACAACATTGGATTGATTTCTTGGTAAAAAATAGCGGAATTCATGAATCCACACTCGCAGAATTGGAGAAGAAGCTAGAATCCAATCAAGTTCTTCTAGAAAAGATGTTTCGTATACGAAAAGACATTGAAGATAAAACCGCCAAAGACGAAGGAAACGAAAACAAAATGAAAGAACAACGATTTGATGCAGCGACCAAGACATTGATTCAAGAAGCAGACACTCTTGAGAAAATGTTAAAGCCTGTACAACTGCATCCTAGTTATATTCCCAATTCACGAGAGCATTTTGAAAAATGGACAACCGACTTAAACTTCGCAACCTCGGGAGCCTTTTCCAGTCATCTGGACGAGTCCTATGTGAAAAAGATTATGAATCTGGAGGTGGATATCTCCTATAAAATTCTCATCTTAATCGGAGTGGGAGTATTCAATCCACAGGCAAGTGACTACAACGACCTCATGAAAGAGTTATCCGAACAGAAAAAGCTGGGAGTCATTCTAGCGAGTAGTGATTTCATTTACGGAACCAATTATCAGTTTTGTCATGCGTACATTGCAGAAGACTTGTGTAAGATGACACAAGAGAAAATCATCCAAGCGATTGGACGCGTGGGACGCAAAGAACAGAATAAGACGTTCACCTTTCGCTTCCGTGACGACAAACTTATCCGCTCCTTATTCGTACAAGAAAATACCTTAGAATGCATACAAATGAATACATTGTTTATTTGATAGAAAATGATATAAATAAACATTGTATATTTTTTATAATGGAATTAGAATACTTTACAAAGTTGGAAAGGTATATGCATAAAGACCTTGTTATTTTTCATTTTGTTGTATTGAAAGAGTTACCTACTCCTCTGCAATGGCAGTTTACGATTGAATCCATGAAGGACGAATTTGAGAAGGTAAAAAAGGAACATAACAAGTTTGCATTTGTCATGGATGTTCGTCTGATTGGACTCATCTCGTTGAATCAAATCAAAGAGTTTGTGGCTCTGCTTGAAAGTTATTCTTATATCTTGCAAGAATATCTGGTCGCTTCCTCTATTTATACCACCCAAAACTCTATTTTGGCTACGTTGTTTGATATTTTAAAGAAGTTTTACCGTACAAAAAAGCCTCTGAAGTTTGTTTATTCTATAGAAGAAGCACATGACTTTATTGACTCACAGGAGGAAAAAATTATCAAGGATGACCCGAAGGTGTTGAAAACTCTTGTGAGGACCAGAGTAGAGTAAAATGTTTATTTTTATATCTATACCGGATAAATATAAAAATTGATAAATTAATATCTACAAAATAGAATACAAGATGTCTATCAAATGTGCAAAAGAAGGATGCGCTTATAAAAAGGGCGTGAATGCCTACTGTGGAAAACATCAAGCTCAATACTTTTTAGAGACAACTGCAAACCAAGGATTAAAAGTGTGTGCAAATTATATTCGTGGTTGTAAAGTTCAAAATCAGATGGACTATGCTTATTCCAAATGCGAAACATGTCTAAAAAAGGAACGTGATAAAGAGAAAGAAAAACGAACGACTAAAGTAGAACCAGAACAAGGGAAGAAACAATGCTCCACTTGTTCACGAATATTCGCTTTGGAAGACTTTCAGGGAAAACGGGGAGAGACCTCTACCTGTATTGCCTGTCGTGATTCCAACAAGCGTGCCGATGCAAAACGAGACAAAGAACATGTTCAAGAGATTGCTCGGACCAATTCGAAAAAGCCAGAACGAATCGCTGTCAAGAAAGCATGGAAAGAACGAAATCATGATAAATGTGCTGCTTATTGGATTGATGCGCGTAAACGATTGATTGAAAATGACCTAGAAGGATATCTCAAGAAAAATGCAGAACAAGCGAAGAAATGGCGCGACGCCAATCCTGAAAAGGTGAAAGAGACGAATCAAGAGAGAAACGAAAACATACTATATCATTATACAACTTACAAGCGAAGTGCTATATCCAAGAGATTAGAGTTTGATATTTTAGAAGACACTTTCATGACGATGGTAAAACAACCATGTTATTACTGTGGTACAATACAAGAGAAAGGATTTAATGGAATAGACCGACTGGATTCAACACAACATTACGTAAAAGAGAATTGTGTAACTTGTTGCGAGATGTGTAACATGATGAAATGCTCGTTAGGTCCTACTATCTTTGTGCATCGTGTTGAGCATATATTAACTAACTTAAATGTTGTTCAAGGGAAATTGTATCCTGATGAGTTTGCGAATGTGATAGCTGTTTCTTATAATGATTATAAAAAACGAGCAAAACGGAAGGAATTACCTTTTGAATTCACAGAAGAAGCGTTTACAATAAAATGTAAGATGTCCTGTTATTTATGTGGAAAAGAAACAGATGATGCGCATAAAAACGGTTTAGACCGTCTAGATAATACAAAAGGATATACAGAAGAAAATACAAAAAGCTGTTGTGGTAATTGTAATTATCTGAAAAGAAATTATGAATATGATACATTCTTACAAAAGATGATTTTGATTAATTCTTATCAAACTATACATCCTATACACGATAACTGTTATAAAGAAGTCCATAATATTGTCACTGGAAATAAATTATCAACCCACGAAAAAAAAGAACGCTATGAAATAAATAAGAAAAAACATCAAGAGATATTACATGAAAAATATACAAACCAAGAAACAAGAAAAATTTGGATAACTGACATTGTAAAACGACTGGATAAATAGTTATGAATAAAACAAAATATCATATATTTTTTGTTTTATCTAAAAAACGCTATAAAACTTATAATATAAAAGTATGCAAAACCACCCATACAGAGCATTCATCAATTACTGTACGCTAGACCGCCCATTCCGCTCATAATTCTGAGGACATTGTAGTTGCGGGCATAGACGCGCACCTTCGCGGTGTTGGTACCCGAGACCGTCGCGTTAGAAAGGACCAGCTGGAGGGTCGCATTGTCAATACGCGAGAAGTTGCAGGTGCCGGAAGGCTGGTGCTGCTCAGGCTGGAGAGCGAACGAGTACACATTCACACCCGTATCAGGCGACCGGGTGTGGTGCTGCCATGGCTGGACCTGGTCAAAGTAGGTTCCCTCACGCTCTGAGAAGCGGTCCTGACCGTTGAGCTGGAGCTTGGCGGTGACCACCGGGTTCTCTCCCCAGCAATGCATGTTGAGCGAAGTCTCGGCAAGGACGAAGGTGCCTGCATCCGAAACAGTGGACTGGAACTCGTTGGCTCCGCCCGTGCCTCCCCATACAAAGTCGTTCCCGAGACTGACGCCGGCGGAGTATGGAGTACCCGATACATTTGTAGTAGTCTGAAGACCCACCGTACCAGGGGATTCAAAGAGACCGTTCTTTCCGATGACGGAATTGGTTCCGTTGGTAGCAGCATCTGACCCGAACGCCTTGATGGTGTTGGGAAGAGCATCCACTGCATCGGTGTAGTTGAAAGGCTGAGCACCGAGCGCTTGGAAGAGGGGGGTACCGCCCAGGGTGGACGAGCAGTAGTCCACGTTGCAGTCTGGCTGCACTACCCAGACAAGCTCCTTGCAAGGGTGGTTGAAGTTCAGGCGAATCTTGTTGGAAGACGAACCCACCGACTCTGCACCCGTGAACTGGAGCTGCTCAATGAGGTACTCGTGTGGGTTCTGGGCCATACGGCGACGCTCGTCCGTGTCCAGGTAGATGTAGTCCACGTAGAGGGAAGCAGACACAAGCGACTGGGCATAGGCGCCCGTCGCCTTCTGCTCGTCTGAGGTAGCGTCCAAGTTCTTGACCGCCCAGAGGCACTCATCAATCGCACGAAGGTCAATGTTAATCTTCACCTCGTGGTACTGGAGAGCAATCAGAGGAAGGGCAAGGCCAGGATTGTTGCAGAACCAGAACTGGAGAGGAATGTAGAGAGTGGTCTCAGGAAGTGCGTTACGAGGAGCACACACCTGGTGAGGAGCCTGGCTGTCGCAAGGTCCATCCACCGGGGCAAAGTTAGGGTCAGTAAGGAAGGTGAGCTGGGTGGTTTGACCCACCATCTTGTGGTAGCCACGCTCCTGGTTGTTGTCCATGGTGAGCTGAGTCCACAGCTGCATCCAGTCACCATATTGCTTGTCAATACGCTGACCACCAATCTCCACTTCCACATCATCAATAATCTGGTGTCCAGGAAAGTCCAACCACCGGGCATAGACCGGTGCGGTACCACCAGCGCCCATATTCTGATTAATCTCTGGAAGAGTCACCTGGAGATAAGTGCGGTAAGCAAGGTCTCCGTTACGAGAGATGGTGCAGGTCACGCGGCGACCAAAGTCACTCTGACCATTGAAAGTTTGTTCAATAGACTCCATTGCAAAATTGGTGTGGCGGCGGTAAGTGACCTTCCAGTAAGTAATCTGTGGGTTACCGGTAAGGTAAACATCTTGAGCACCATAAGCTACTAATTGCATCAAACCACCTCCCATTTATAGAATAGCAAAAGAAAAAAAATTTGAAATTTTACTAAATAAAGGATAAAAAGAAATAAACACCTATTCCTAGTATTCTATAAATGAACCTAAAATATGACGAAACGTTAGACAAGTTGTATCATAAAAAACTTAAAGACTTCTACAACAAGAAGACTGTCATTATTCCTAAATTAAATAACAAAATAGAAGAACTGGAAAAGAAAAGACTAGATAGCTCAAATGAATCTATAGAACAGCAAATAAAAATACTCAGACGAAAAAAAGAAATGATTACAGAAGAGATTAATAATTATTATTTGGAAAATGCTAAATCTTTGTTTGAGTATTTTGAGACAAAACAAGATATTGATAAAAATATGAATCAAAAGAAAAAAATTAACACCTTTTTCAATGTAAAAGAAAAAGGTGATATACCTTTGGATTTGATGAATGATTGTGTACAGACCTATATGGAAAAGAATTGTTTTGAGTCTATCAATTTAAAATGCTATTCTTATAACAAAACCACATGCGATAACTGTTTAGTGGGGGAGCTCATCAAAGTAAATCATGAAGGTATTATTATCTGCAATCATTGTTTCACCAATCATAAATTTTTAGTAGACAACGACAAGCCTTCGTACAAGGAACCTCCGAAGGAAGTTTCTTTTTATGCATACAAAAGAATCAATCATTTCCGAGAAATATTGTCTCAGTTCCAAGCAAAAGAATCTACCGATATTCCTCCTGAAATCATTACGACCATAATGAACCAGGTCAAAAAGGAACGTATTCAACCGAGTGAGCTCAACAACAAAAAAACAAAAGAAATCTTGAAAAAATTAGGGTTTAACAAGTATTACGAACACATTCCGTTCATCAAAGACAAACTTGGTATCAAACCTCCTGTGATGACCCCTAAATTAGAAGAGACCTTGTGTAATCTTTTCATGGATATTCAAAGACCTTATGCAAAATATTGTCCAGACGATAGAGTGAATTTTTTGAATTATTATTATACTCTCTACAAGCTGTGTGAGTTACTTGGAGAGAATCAATATCTAGAGTTTTTTCCCATGTTAAAAGACCAAAAAAAAGTAGAACAAGATGAAATATGGAAAAAAATATGTAAAGAATTAGACTGGGATTTTATACCGACTATTTAAAACCCACCAGGGAATCGGACGAGGTTCGCGCCGATACCGAATCCAGCACCTGACCTAGCGGTCTCGCCCATGCTGGGTATATAGGTATCTAAGATACTAAAGGTTGCAGCCGCCACTAATGCAAGAAGTGCTATCTCTTCAATATCAAGGGACTGTTTTGGAATTGCAAAACAGGCAACTGCTACGATGAGACCCTCTACTAAATATTTAATGACTCTTTTCAGAATCTCTCTGATGTTAAAATCCATTATATAATAAAAGAAGAAAAATATATAAATAAATCAACAAATGTTAACTATACGAATGTCCAAGTTGATTGATTTGTTGGATGAAGATAAACCTATCGCCGAACAGAAATTTGTGTGTCTGTCTTTTATATCCCCTGAAAATGAGATAAAAAACAAGGACAGGTTTTTCTTTTCCGAGTTTTTACGTGAATTTGATTTTACTAAATCCATGGAGAAGTTTAATACCTTTCTAAACTTTGTCTCGTACAAGTACAACATTAAAACCGAAGAATTGATAGATGAATATAAGTCTTTTTTGGCATCTGAAAAGGAGACCCTCCATGTGAACGTAGAAAATGATTATCGTACATTCATGGACAATCGTGAAACAGAGTTGAATGATAAATACAACAAGGAGAATTCTTTTCAGACCTCTGTTCGTGGTATTAAAGTTAGGGGGGTATTTCCTACACAAGCCGAAGCTGAATTGCGTTGTAAGATGATTCGGGAGGTAGACCCGAACCACGATGTCTACGTGGGGCCCGTCGGACTATGGGTACCCTTCCATCCAGAGGCTTACAAAACAGGCAACGTACAATATTTAGAGAAGGAGTTGAACGAGTTGATGCACGAAAAGAAAAAGAACGAAGACAATGCAAAGATGGAATTTGATAAACGTGTAAAGGAGAGTAAACTGAAGGCAATTCAAGAAAACGTAGAGAAGGCAAAACAGACAAACAACCGTTTGACGCAGACTATCAATGAAAAGGGTGAACTTGTATCTATTCAGAATATGAACACCCAAGAAAAGAATTTAGGAGTGAATGCAACCTTGGATGATATACGTAAAGAATTGTTTGAGGGGGAGGATGTCATTACTACAAGAAAAAATTGAAAATCAAGATAAAGTAAAGTGATATAGTATAATGATGTGTTTTCTTTGTAAAAAAAAAACAGTTATTCAGATTCAATGTAAATGCGAACATACCTTTTGTGTAAAGCATCAATTACCTGAAAAGCATAAGTGTACATTTGTTTATGAAAAACCAATCCTTGAAAAAATAATTCCCAAAAAAATAGAGGTTCTTTGAATAGAAGGTTCTTTGAGATTGATTATATAGACCCTATATAATGAGTCAGGAAACTGGGTTTTATAGTATTGCAACCGACGGAAGTTCTCTTTTTGTTTCAAATACTTCTAGGAATTCTATCTGTAAAATAGGACCGGATGGGGAAGTGGATAATAACTTTATCATTGTCACGAGTCCAATTTCTATTGCGATTCGTACAAATGTGCTATTTGTACAGACCTTACGATTGATTCATGTGTATAACTTGAGTGTATCTTATCAGGCTACCAACATTGCTAGTTTACGTTTTGATTCTTCTGGGAAATATCCTTCCATGGCGTACAATCGGTATGACAATCTTTTGTATATCTCTAATTATGAGAGAGGTACAATTACCACGATGAGTTCTACAGGCGTGTTCACAAGGGTTCTAAGTAATTTGTATGGTATATCTGGACTATCCTTTGCATCCAATGTTCTCTATTTTTCCAATGAAGTGAATAATACAATCTCTTTTTATACAAACAATATCACCCAAGAATGTTTATCTATTACTCGTCCAAAAGGGATATCCTTTTCGCCAAACGGATTGTATATTTGTTATGGAACCACAGATAATTTTGGAATTGCCCTACATAAATTATCATCTAGCGTCTACACAGACGTAATGAACACGTACTTAGAAAGGTCATTACCGTTGACCATCACTTTTGCAGGTGGAGATTTTTATCATACTGCCGACAGACGAACGGAAATCTATAAAAACGACGAACGATTTATTGCCGTGGAATATACTGACATCAAAACACCCATGGCCATTACACAGTCGGTTGTAACTAAAAACCCAAATTGTATAAACAATCCGGCGTTTACCGCCTTAATCAACTTACGCACGATAGGCTCTAATCCAAATAATCCAATCATCCCCGTGACCACACTTGAAGGAAGGACACAGGGGGCACAAGTGAAGATTGATGAAGGAGTTGGGCTAAGTTATGAAGTATTGAAGATGAGACGAAAAGCGGAAATCTTAAAATACAAAAACCTAGACAGTATTTCTGGAGGCACCTTGACCAAAAAACAATCTCTTAGCAATTTGGTCAATCAAGGAGGTTCTTATCAATATAGTAAAGCCAAAATAGAAAGATTGATAAGAGAGCAGAATTGTATAGTTGGATTGAATGTCGGAATACCTGCAGAGAAAACCGCACCTACCAAGAGTGGAATCGTCGACCCTAAATTTGAAGGATATTACTTAAATACCAATGTACCTTTTTATAAATCACTCTAACGTAAAGGAGTAGGATTTACGCATATTTCCATCGTTGGAAATATTTGACCGCTCATGCAAATGTCTCCTTCGTAAATATTTGTACATTCTCTCTTTCGGTCATAACCTATATAACAAAATCCATCATAATTTGCAATTTGGTCTTTACGATATTGGGCGAGTCTATCCTCTATTTGGCTTAGACCCCCTTGCTGTATTTGTTTTTCTGTTTCTTTCCTTTCTTTCTCTATCTGTTCAATCGTGCGTAAAGGTGTTTGTGTTGGTTCTGGTGTGTATGTATTTTGAGATTCTTGGCTACGTTTTTCCATTGAATCTAATCTGGATTGAATCGCATCTAGTTTTGATGGGTCTAACGTAGGAGAATTTTTCTGTAAATTATCGAGGGTTTCTTTATGCATTTTTTCAGTTCGTTCCAAGGTTTCCTTGTTCATCGTTTCAGTTCGTTCCAAGGTTTCCTTATTATTTACTTCTGTTTGGTCTAAACGTCCCATGATATCTTGGAACAGGGTTGAATTTTTAGTAAATTCGTTGTAGGCTTCTTCTAATTCATCTATTTTATCACCAGGGCTGAAGTCGGTATAAATTCTTTTTAGAAAAGATAAGACATACTCTCGGTTTAGATAAAGTAACATAAGTATAAATACGAGTAGTGTGAAAAGAATAATACCTTTCATCGTAAACGTGGGAGATTCAATCGGAGGAAGAGTAGGTTTCGGTGATTCTTGGACATCAAACGGCTTATTTTTTCCGTACATATTACCGAACTGTTTCCGTAATACATTTTTTGCCATATGTAGTATAGATAAATATTTAATCATCGTGTTTCTCGTTTTTTTTTATTTGTTCAAATATCATGTTTATGTTTTCTTGAATAGGAATAAATACAGAGGTGTTTTCAATAATCTTTGTTTTGAAATCTACTGCATCATGAATAATGAACAGAACACATAAGTTCAAAATGTGTTTCCTTTTTTTATTCGTAGAAGGTTTATATTTGATACTAAATAATTTCATAAGTGACTGGATGATTTTATAGAGTATATCAGGTTCTTGGAAAGAAAGAAACAGTTCAAAAAGTATCCAGATAATATTGTTACTTTTTACAGTGACAAAATCTCTTGAGACACATTGTAACGGTTTTTTTTGTTTGATACATTGTTCATCGTATTGAATCATCCAGTCAACCCAATAAAAAATATCCATTCTATTCTTTGTCTCAATCAAATGATAGGCGCATTCGTTCAATGGAATATAAATTTCTTTCGGGTCACCCTCTCTAAAATAGGGTTTGATATAATCTACATTGGGAGCTTTCAGGTTGGTAAATATATTTTCAAATTTAAAAGTGAAATGCAGGTCTTCCAGTATCATGTCTCGCTTACTTTCACATAACAATAACGTGATGGAAAACAATATAGTTCTTACCTCCTCTTGGTTACGTGCGTCCAAGTCATTTTGAAATTGATTGGATATCTCCTTAAATTCTGAGAATTTTTTGTCAATATAAAGAGAAAGTCGCGGATTATTGATATGTATATACTTGCACATGACGTATAAAAATAAATTCCATAGCTCTAGGATATGTCCACTACAGATGAGCTCACCTGTCCAATAAAAAGCTTCTTCCTTCTTTTGGTAATAGATACACGTTTCTAGTTCTTTAATTACCTTTGATTTTTTAAAATTAGAAAATGTATGTGTTCTAAAGTGTGTTCTTGAATCACAAATCATCATTTAGATAGTTCATTACAAAAAAAAATAATACATTATACAAATGATGATTTATATTGTAGTGATTTTACTTATGATGTATGTATATCTTATCACCACTGGAAAAGAAGGATTTACGGGAAATCATAAGCAGGATGCACTAGAAAATAAAGTGTATCGTAATGATAAAATATATGATAATTTTTACACCTACATTTATGATGATGCTGTTCTTACCATACCTTATTCAGTGGAGCTAGTAAAGTTGATACATCCTTATTTTTATACGTACGGTGAAACACTATGTATAGGGTCAAAGACTGGACATTTGGTACAATTATTGTCTGCTAACACAACGCCCATTGGATTAGAGTCTTCTAAATCCATGGTACAAATGTCCAAATACAAGTACCCGGACAACGAGTTTGTACATGGGTCCTATGACAATGTCTCACTCTTTTCAAAAAATAAATTTAATCATGTGATTCTTCCCCAATTTACATTGCATACCCTTTGTGAATTCAGGTCATTGTGTTCTACTATCAAAGAATGGATGGTACATGGAGGATATTTGTTTGTCTGTTTTACAGACATACGTACCTTCCCTGTCTCTAAATTGGTAAATCATATGCCTTCTAATTATTTTAAGACAAACTACGACTATATCGTTGAAATGAAAGAGAACACACTTATAGAAACCATAAAAGACCGTTCGTTTAAAGAACGTACGAACATACAAACATTATATACGTATACCGAACAACAGATTTCTTATGAAGCGAGGGCTGAAGGTTTTAGACATATCAAGACATTAAAGTTTACCTCTATCCCAATGTCCGTATGTGTGCTCCAATATACATAGTTTATCTGCTATATTTACCAATAGAGGCAAAAGAGTCAAGAATGTAAATAGTAAAAATACCTAAAAAACAGTACAATACAATTTCTTCATTTTTTTTGGTAGTTTTGATTTCAGACTGTTCTTCCATCATTTCCATCAATTTATCAATTTTATGTACCAAATCTGCATCTATCTGTTTCGTAGGCACTTTATCTTGGTCATTGAGTAACATAAATTGATTCGTCTTGATAAGAGGTGTAACCACCTGTGTTTCGTTTTGATAAAAATTACTAAGTTCTTTATCGTTCTCTTCTTTTAAGTTTTGATGTATATTATACACCGTGTTCAAATTATATTCCGATTCTTTGCTATTCATTGCATTATAAGCCCCATGTGCAGATACTGGGTTTAATTGCGTTTGTAATGCTTCATAATTCAGTTTCACCTTGTCCTTGTTTATTTTATTTTCTAAATATTCGTCTTTACTTTCTATGGGGGAAGCAAACAAAGCAAGAGACATACCTTTATTAGAAAGTGATATATTTTTTTTATAAATGAACTATAATATGTCTAAACGTAAAACATCAAAAAAAGGACAGTCTATCTTTTTAAAAACACTGTTTTCGTTGAATGATAGTAAATTTTTCGCGGGTATCGTCATGCTTATTATGAATATTGGTTCAAAATATGCAGTCGTAGAACTGAGTCATACGCAAGAGAGTTATTTAAAATACAACCTGGGGAGACAGCTTCTTATTTTTTCTATACTGTGGGTAGGAACCCGTGATATCTTCAGTTCGCTCATTCTTACAGCCATCTTCATCGTATTTGTAGATTATTTGTTTAATGAAAACAGTCGTTACTGTATCATACCTGAAAAATATAAAGAATTGCGGGAGGAGTTAGGTGAACAAGTGACTCAACAAGAAGTGAATCAAGCAATACATACTCTTAAAAAGGCCAGAAAAAACAAGGAAGCCAATGAAGAAGATGACCTTATCAAGAATACCTTATATAAAGAGAATTTTATTTAACCCTTTATTGTATGAACTTAGAACGATATGTTTCTACTGTATATTGTGAGAATATAACGGATAGTGATTTTCTAAAAAAGTTAGATGATTCGGTTGCACAAATAGATTCCGACCAGAAATATACAAGCCTTCGTAAATTATATACAGAACAATATACAACTTATGTGAACAAATCAAAAGCAAAAGAGGATGAAAAGGCAAAAGGGAAGAATATAGACACATCAGAGAATGATTCCGAAAAGGAAAAGGACTATAAAACCTACATCTTGGACAAACTATTTTTTGACCTATTGTTCGGTAAGACCATAGGCAATTTATATGAAAATAAATCAAAAACTATTTTTTTATTTCCAGTGTTTAAAGACGTGGATAGCAGAAATCGTTTACTTACGAGTATACGAAGTATTTATTCGCCTATTTTAGCAAAAAAAGACTCTAAAATACCCTTTAATAGGGATAAAAACAATAATAATGTATACTTATTTGTCCCTGCTTTTTCTGACTCGGAGGAATCCTTAGACGAATATTCTACTGATTTGACGTCTTATTTTACAAGAGCCTTTGAATATATTCTTC
>Ga0164295_10001087_pt1 | contig 22471 bp, 19 predicted proteins | sample GEODES006metaG_FD_111798 | JGI IMG/M metagenome (GOLD analysis project Ga0164295, IMG submission 111798) | Oligotrophic lake water microbial communities from Sparkling Lake, Wisconsin, USA - GEODES006 metaG | ecosystem: Environmental > Aquatic > Freshwater > Lake | place: USA: Sparkling Lake... | reverse complement strand
CCCAGCACCCTCGATCACTGGGGATTGGTGGTACATGAGGCCGCCTCCTGCGGAACACTGTTGATCGCCAGCCACGCGACCGGCGCGGCGCAGGATCTGTGTGTCCCCACGAACAGCCGATTGGTTGATGCTTCGAGCATCGATGATATTGCTGATGCATTCCACTGGGCGGCATCACTTGAGCCACAGGCCCTTGCCGCCGCTTCGCGAGAGAGCCAGCGCCTCGCAACTGCCTTCAGCATCGATCTGTGGGGGGATACATTCCGCGCGATTTGCAAGCAGCTTACTCAGACGCCTGTGAGCTCAGGGGATTCGTGTCGCGAGCGCGTTGGCCGACCGATTGAACCTGATGCAATTGAGTGATGACACGTGTGCACGGTGCTCTCAAGGCGCTGTGGTAGATTTATGGAAATCATGAAAGACTTTGCGAAACACGCCCTGCGACGCTTTATCCGCGCCACCGGCTACGATATAGTGAAGTGGCATTCCATACCCGTGGACATAGCTGCACGAAAGCGGCTCCTCGACGGCTTCGGTATTGACGTCATTCTCGACGTCGGCGCGAATGCGGGGCAGTTTGCCCTGTCGCTACGTGAATCCATGGGCTATCGCGGAAAGATCGTATCGTTTGAGCCCTTACCCGACGCGTTTGCCCACCTGCGGGGTTTGGCCGACCAGGATCCTGCCTGGGAAGCACACAATCTTGCGTTGGGCGAAGCGGATGGAGAGCTGAAGCTGAACGTGTCGAGGAACCGCGTGAGTAGCTCCTTTCTGGCGATTCGTGAAACCAGCACGTCGGTTGAGCCACAGTCCGCCTACGAATCGGAATGCATAGTGAAAGTGAGGAGCCTGGAAAGCCTGTTGCCTGAGCTGGGTGTTGTTCAGGCAGGCAGCCGCGTGATGCTGAAGCTCGACACGCAGGGCTTCGAGAGCCGCGTCATCGCGGGCGCGAAGGAATCGTTGTCTCGGATGAGCCTGGTGCAGATGGAGATGTCTCTCGTCAGGCTATATGACGACGAGGTTCTGTTTCTGGACATGTGTAATCTGATGCGAACGCTGGGATTCGATCTGATCGCCCTCGATCCTGGCTTTGCCGACGTGGCGACGGGTCGGCTGCTCCAGGTTGACGGGCTGTTTGCAAGGTCGGCGGCCGTGAGTGCCGCGTAGAATCAGCGGCCGACAATTGCTTGGAAGGAACTGACGAATGGTACCGCGGTGGGTGGGATTAAAGCGATTGGTGGCAAGTGTCATTCAAAGCCGTCCGATCGGAGATGCCATCTCCTGGTTCTACGGAGATGTCATCCCATTTCATGGGGTCCCTATCGACGTGAGCCAGTCGGGCATCCCGGCCGCCAACAAGGCTGCCCTGTGGTGGGGCATGTATGAATCCGCCGAGCACCGGTTCATCAAGGCGTTTCTCCTGCCGGATCTTCCCGTGATCGAACTCGGCAGCAGCATCGGAGCGATCAGCAGCGCGATCGCCGGCCAACTTGACCATGGACAACGACTCATTTGCGTGGAAGCCAATCCATTCCTGATTCCTCAGCTCCGGAAAAACCTGGACCGGAACGCCACCCATCTTTCCGCTAAAGTCATCCACGCGGCGGTCTGCTACGAAGGCGAAACAGTGCGGTTTGGGATATCGGCCAACAACCTCACTTCGAGCATTCCGGACGCTCTTGGTGCGGAGACGACGACGGTCCCAGCGGTCACGCTGAGGGCGTTGCTCGCACAAGGGGATCAGGGGCCTTATCAACTCGTTGCGGACATCGAAGGCGCGGAAATTGCCTTTCTGCTGCACGACGCGGAGAGCCTGCGGTGGTGCCAAGTAATGGTTCTCGAACTTCACCACACGCAATCAAACGGGTCGTCCTACACGCCGACCGATCTCGAGCATCTGATCGAGAGCCGGGGATTTCGCATCGCTGCACGCTACGGCGCGGTTGTCGCTTGCCAGAGGCTCGATGCAGTGACCCCAAAGGCGGGCGTGCGACCGTAACCATCGCAGTTGGCAGGCTTCGAGAGGGCATACGATATCATGGATCTGAAGAACTGTTACGACTCCGAGTACCACTCGGCGCGCCATGGCTCGTTGATTGCCGACTCGCAGCTCTTCAACGCCCATGCGGCCGTTGAAAAATGGCTCTAATTTGGCGATCCCCCCCTCTGCGGGTTTTTCTGACTTTGGGTGCAGCATCGGGCAGGGGATCACAGCGGTGCCCGGCGCTTGCGGCTGGAAGCGGCCGAGGGAATCCCGAGAAATCAGCCGGGCCCGGGGCGTGACGATCTTCGAGAATCTGACCGACGTTCCGGCCGAGGCATTCGATCTTGTGTTTTCACCTCATACGCTCGAACACGTGCCCGTTGCGCTTCGGTATGTCGAGGACGCCCGACGATTCCCCGGGCAGGACGGCTTGCTGGGGCTGGTGCTCCCGGGACGCGAACGTGCCGCCGTCACCACGGACGTTGACTCCGTGAATCCGCACCTCCACTGCTGGACGCCCTAGACGATTGTGAATCTGCTCCATGTCGCGGGGTGGCGTGCCAAGCACGTGGCGTACACGCCGTATGGCGGGTATACCAAGATGCTGCCGGTGTGCCGCGCTCTGGGCGCGACCGCCTACCGCATCGCCTGCCAAGCCGCGGTGCCTCTTCTGGGGATAGTTGACCTGCGCGTCACGGCCCGCAAGCGATAGCCGTTGTCACGCTGACGTGGGCATACAAACTCAATCCCCGATAGGCTTCGACGGGCCACGACCACGACAACACGAACATCAGGGAATGCCGCGGTTTTAAGGCCTCCCCGAGTCGCCACGCCGGATCTGAGACGACCGTCGATGGATCATCGACAAGGACAAGGCGTTAGAACGAGACGCAGGCTGGTCGGGGCAAGCGACGATGGCCGTGGGTTCCAACCAGCGCGGTTCGCAGGATAACAACACAGGTGTATGAGTCATGGAATCCAAGCGCATGAACACATGGCGGCAACCGATCGACGCAGGGTATGGCACATCGATCCGGAATTAGAAACTCCTGCACGACCTTTTCCAGAATGAAACAAGCGCAGCCCCCTCGCCTCCTCCTCATCTCGCAGGTCTACGTACCCGATCCTACTGCGGTCGGGCAGCACTTTGCGGATGTGACCGAGGAGATGGCAGCCCGCGGCTGGGATGTGTTTGTGTATACGTCGGCTCGCGCCTATGACGATCCTTCGCTTCGATTTCCACGGGTCGAAGAGCGAAACGGCGTGCACGTTCGGCGTTTTCCGCTGTCGAGCTTCGGCAAGCGCTCGATCCCGGTGCGCCTGTTGGCGCAGGCGCTCTTTATGCTCCAGGCCGTCGTGCGCGCGATGTTCCTGCCCGGGCTATCAGCCGTTGTCGTGAGCACGAGCCCTCCATTTGCAGGCTTTGGCGGCGCAGTTATCGGCATGGTGAGGCGGGTGCCGTATCTCTGGTGGGTGATGGACCTCAACCCCGACCAGATGGTCGCCGCAGGCAAACTCCGGCCGACATCGCTTTTTGTTCGAGTGTTCGACTGGATGAACCGCGTGACGCTGCGGCGCGCCGCGACGGTCGTGGCCCTCGACCAGTTCATGGCGGAGCGGCTAACGAGAAAGGTGGACGTGACAGAAAGGATCGATGTGATGCCGCCTTGGCCCCATACCTCGATCGAGGAGAGCGACGCCCAGCAGGCAATGGCAACGCTGGCGCTGGCCGGCAGCTCATTTCGAGAGCGGCACGGCCTCGCAGATCGCTTCGTGGTGATGTATTCCGGTAACCATGCGATCCAGCATCCGCTTGATACGCTGCTCGATGCCGCGGCTCGGCTTGAACGGGATCGGAGCATCGTGTTCGTGTTCATCGGCGGGGGCGCCGGAAAGGTCGGTGTCGAGCGCCGCATCGCGGCCGGCGCGACGAACATCGTCTCGCTGCCGTATCAACCTCTCGAAACGCTGGAGGAGAGCCTTGGCGCCGCGGACGTGCACGTGGTGACCATGGGGCCGGAGGTGGTCGGCATCGTGCACCCGTGCAAGATTTACGGCGCCATGGCAGTCGGTAGACCCATCCTGTTCTTCGGCCCGCAGGAGTCTCACGCCGGCGCAATCGTGGAACCCCACGGCATCGGGTGGCGGGTGGAGCATGGCGACGTCGAAGGAGCCATCTCCTCCATCAGGCAGGCCGCGGCGATGCCTGCCGAGGATCGCCTCGCGATGGGAGGCAGCGCTTTGAGGATGGTAAGTGAAGCATTCTCCCGTCGCAGACTCCTGTCGCGGCTCTGCGGTCATGTCGAGAGGCTCGGCGCCCGAGCGGCCAAGACATGACGCTCAGCAAAGACCTTCATGGTCAAGTCACGTTGTCACTCTTGCGAGCATTTCGATGAGCGGCGGATGGGGGTGCATCGTTGCCTGCGTAGTCATCGCGCTGGCCTCTCGTACGGTGCGGGCAGACCCTGTCGAACTTCTGCCAAATGGCGGCGGCGAGAAGATTAACGACAAGATGATCCCCTCTTACTTCGGTGTTCAGAATGCGGGAGAGATAGCCTCGATCCCCGCGCCCAGATCTGGGGACCGCGCAGTGCGGCTCGCCGCAAGGCCGCATGAATGGAATGCGTCCTTCTTCACCACACCAAACCCATCCTCGTATCCGCAAGATGATGTGCTCACGATAAAGGTCGCCAGAGGCGGCCTCTATCGTGCTTCGGTCTGGGTACGGGGTCGAGGTGAGTTTCGTCTGGGAGTGCAGCAATGGCCTTCAGTGCTAGGCTCCGAGATGTCAAAGCCCGTTGCTCTGACGAAGCAGTGGCAGCGGATTGATCTCGTGTATCGAGCGAAATCCGCGGAAATACGTGGGGTAAATCTCCAGTTTCAACTGAGCGGGGCGGATTCCATCGCGGATATCGATGATGCGTCTTTGACGTTCGACGAGAAGGAGAACCCAGGTATACAGCACTTCGATCGCATCCCGGAGCGGGAGCTGACCCTCCGGCTCGAGCTCCGCCAGGTGGGATCTGCTGAAGTTTCTGTGAATGGCCAGCCAGTTTCATTGAATCAGGGAGTGGGCTCCGTCACGATTCGCGAGGGATTAGCGGCCCTCGCCCTTCGAGCGATGCCGTCGGGAAGCAAACCCGGATTACGGCTGCGGCTCAAGGGACATCCCGAGACAGATGGGCGGTGGCGGGCAACGTTGACCCCCGAGGCTCAGTGGCAAGAAGCGGCTTATGACGATCGAGGCTGGCACAGCGTGGCCAGTGACGACGACGGCTACATGTGGACGGCCGACGTCAAGCGGCTGGCGAGAGCTCCGGCAAAAGAGGCCTACTTCCGCCAAGTCGTCTTATGGAATGAAACGCACGCAGGCCCGAATCGATGCATTTTGCCAATGGCTCGGGAGTGGGGCATCTCACGCGGCGGTTTTGAGAATCTGACCCTAGCCCTGTACTCGCCGCTGCCGCGGAGTCTTTCAGATTTCGAGTTTGTTCTTGATGTACCCGCTGGGTTCAGGGTCTTCGGAAAAAGCGGGGATTACTACACGAGGTACGTGCTCAACCAAAAGCCCGACACCGTCATCGACGAACCGCATCCGAGAGTAGGCACAAAGGCGAACCGTTATCGGTTTTCGCACCCGCCGAGCCATGTACGCGGGAATGATGCGACGGATGGGACATTCACCCAGTACTCGGTCATACCGGTACGTTTGGACTCAACCTACGCACCCAACACCACGGTCTTTCGGTATCACCGCCGAGCCAACGGAAACTTCACGGAACTTGAACAGCAGATACCTATTCGGGTGCTCCCGCCCGTCAATGGCCGGCAGCCAAAGAGGTTCATGATTTCCGCATACGTCGGCATTCCGCTTGGGTACTCTGCGCTCTCCCCAGATCACCTCGACGTGCTCGTGCGGCAGGTCGCGGCGGCCGGTTGGACGCATTGTAGCGTCTCGATTGCATCGCCGGGGAGCAACACCTGGGGCAAGGACTGGCTGGCTTACCAAAAGACCTACCTCGACCTCTGTCGCCAGCATGGCATCCGAGGAATTCTTTGGCCGTGGCAAAGCTTTCCCATCACCGGTTCGCTGATCGAGCGAGACGAGCCGAAGACGCTGCTTGATTGGGTGGAGGCAACCCCAGCCGCTCGAGCCAGGTATTTCAACGACACGCCGGCGTGGGATCGTGCCCAAGCAAACATGTTTTGCCCGAGTTACGTCACGGGCGAGGGCGCTGAGCGGTTTCGCAAAATCGTGGCCGAGGTTTGGAACGGGATGATCAAGCAGATGGGCGGCACCGAGATTATATGGACGGACGACGAACGTGCGATCTTCACAGCAAACGGTGACGCGAGTTATTGCTTTTGCGACAAATGCAAAGCGAGATTTCGGGAGTTCGCCAAGTTGCCAGCCGACGCCGACGTGAGCGATCAGTCGCTTTTGACCAAGCACAACAAGCAATGGCGATTGTTCTGGGCACACCTTTGGTTCGGTCGTGTCCATGGGGAGTTGAAACAAGTGGCTAATTCGCTGGGTAAGCAATACATGGTGTACACCTGGAACGGGTCGGACGACCTGTGGCGGGCAGTGCGGGGAAATCTAGATATAGCTTTTCCAGGATTGCCGGGTAGCAATGTGTTGAATGCACAATCCCAGAGGAACACTGACGACAGCATGGCTTTTTATCGGAGAGAGGTTGGTGTCTCCAACGTTCAGGGCCAGACCTTTGCCTTGTTAGGTGCGGGCGTACAAAAGAATGCATGGGCCATGCAGCAAGTGATTTCGCGAGACGGCCATGTCGATGCCAAATCGTGGAAAAGCCAGTTGCTCCGGCTCGCAGCAACGCTCCAAGGCGGCGTGGACCTGGGGGAAAGCGCAATCGACTATCGGGCCGGGTCCCATTATTGGATTGGCGAGGCGACTAGGATCATAGCCGAGTTTGAACACCTCTTCGTCGACGGTGTGAGGGCGGACAATTTGGCCGCCTCCAGCCAGGTCTCGTATCCCAATCTTCTCGTTCTCAAGAACGGCGATGAACGACTGGTCCTGCTCTTTAACGAGGATGATACGGAGTTGGGGGCTACGCTCGAGAACTTGGACCTTGTGGCCGGCCAGCGGGCTAAGGTTTTCGAGCAGGAGGAGTGGGTCGATGCGAGGAAGTTGCAGGTGAGGATACCCCCGCGTGATGCAGTAGTGGTTCACGTCCGCTAGTAGTAGCAAGAAGGCGAGTGGCAGGGTGACCGAGGATCGCGCGGATCGGAGATATGCCGGCCAAGCGGTAGATAAACCGGCTGTGACAGGGGAGGACGCCTCCGAGTCGGTCAAGTCTGCGCCTCCCGCCTGCTGCTGGAACCTATGCATTGACCATCAACCCGCCCACGCGGGGTTGTATCGCGGGATACGGGACTTCGCGCGGGCGATGCCCGGAGGCATTCTCTCCTTCGACGGCAAACTCCTATCGCCGTCGCACGATCTCCCTGGGCCTACCGTGCGTCGGATCGCATGTGGGCAAGGCTGGCTTTCCCAAAGGGGCCAAGTTCTCGGCGCGGAAGCCGCCCATGCCGCCGATGCCGCCGTTGCCAACGCAGACCTACTGGCCGTTCATTCCTTGTTTCGTGCGCACTGCCACTGGGCATGCCTTTGGGGGCGGCGCCTCAATCGGCCGTACTGGGTCGTGCCGCACGGTTGCCTCGATCCGGCGGGCCTTGCCCGTCGGAACGGCTTAAAGCGCCTTTGGATGTGGCGTTACGGTGGAAGCCTGTTCGCCGAGAGCAACGCCATCATCTTCGCCACACGGCGGGAAATGGCCAAGGCTCGTTCCTGGCTGCCCGGCACGACGAGTGACAAAGCCGGCCAAAGGCGACGACCGAAGAGCGTGGTGGTGCCGTGGCCAGTGGACCTCCCTTCGCTAGCTCATGCCGATGTCGCACGCATCGCTCTGCGAAGTCGCCTTGGAATTCCCAAGGAATCAAGGACTCTACTATGGGTCGGACGCTTTCACGCTTCGAAGCGACCGCTGCAGGCGATCCAAGCTTTTTCGTTAGCGAACCCGCCTGGTTGCCATATGGTGATCATCGGCGTGGACGAGAGTTTTACTCGGGCGGATATTGAGAACTGGATCCCGCAACCGCTTACCAACCGGATTCACGTGCTAGGTGAACTGAGAGGAGAGGCGCTTGCCGAGGTATGGCTGGCTGCGGACGGGTATGTCTCCCTTTCAGCTAAGGAAAACTTTAGCTATACCGCCGCGGATGCGCTGGCCCATGGTGTTCCAGTCATACTTTCGCCAGGCCATGATCTGGCACATGAACTGCCTGGGGCTGCCCAGCAAAAATTCTCGTACGGTTGGCTACTCCCGGATGACAGTTTGCAAGCGGCCGTACAAGCGATCAAGGAGTGGGGAGAAGCCGTCATGAGAGGCGGCGACAATCTGGGCCACCAGTCAGGAATGGGAGAGAGCCAGAGGGCCTGGGTCGCGGAAAATCTGTCGTTTGAGCGGTTTCGCGCGTCGCTCCAAGACCTGGCTGCAGCGTCGTTAAGCGGGCGGCAATGACGAGTTCGTCGTGGCTCGCTTACTCAAACGGCTCAAATAACTTCCTAGAACCACGAAAGACAAGGGCCGTGACCAATGCACAGCAGAAGCCTGGGCTTCATAGTCTCGCCACTGCCGTCTGACCGCATCGCCGTCGAAAATCGGGCAGTTTGCCAGAGCATCGACGGCGACCTCGCATTGGTCTTGGAGAGGGCCGAAGAGCCAACTCCCAAAAGGCAGTGAAAATCCAGCCTTCGGTCGTTGGAACACGGATTCCGGAAGTTGGTCGGACATGGCTTTACGGAGCAAATGTTTTGGCGGCAATCCGCGAGGAGCTCGCATACTGCCAGGGAGGCCGCACACATAGTCCACGACCCGTTGGCCAAGAAACGGAACTCGGATTTCTAATGAGTGTGCCATGCTGTTCACGTCAGAGTCGCGCAACAGCATATTGCCCATGTAAAGAGAACTCTCAACCTCCGAGACCGCCCTGAAGGAATCGCGGCATGAGATGTCGAGCGGTGTGTATGCTTCGGAAGGTAAATACTCTGGAGACAGACCGAGCCCGCTGAAGTCGAAGCCAAGCCTGTGAAGCGTCGAATCGTCATGAAGGCGACGGCCAAGAGCGGCCAACTCTACGGCGGATGTGCCCCTTGACACGAAGTCGATAGCCTTGGCCCTTTTTCTCGCAGGGAGCGGCGCGAACAACACCTTGGCCGCAGCGCGACGAACCGAGGCCGGCATCCAAGCCACAGCGGCGAGCACCCGCTGCAGTTTTGGGATTCTCCGAAAACTAGAGTAGCCGCCGAAAAGTTCATCGGCCCCGAGACCGGAAAGCGCGACGGTGACACCACAATCCTTCACGGCGCCGCTGACAATGTACGTGTTCAGTCCGTCGATGCTCGGGCGGTCGGCTGCCTTGAGCCATTCGTACAGCTGAAGAATAACCCATTCGTTATCGATGATCGTCTGAAAGTGTCGCGTTCCCAGGTAGCCGGCTGTTTCCGCAGCCGCGGCGGTCTCGTCAGTAACACCGGCGACTTCGTAGCCGACGGCGAACGTCATCGGTGCTTCGCCAATGCCTCGAGCGAGCGCAGCCATTGCGGCGCTGTCGATCCCGCCCGATAAAAAGACCCCAAGCGGCACGTCTGAGACGCATTGCAGTCGTACGGAGTCCTGCAGCTCCTCTCGGATCCGTTGGACAGCCGTCGCTTCATCGAACGCGGCGAGAGCGACAGGAAAATGCCAATACTGCCGCGCGCGAGACCGCGCGGCCATGTTGTCGAGTCCGATCCACTCATATGTGGCAGCCGGCATCGAGCGGACGAAGCGATGGACCGTTAGCGGATCCTGGGGGGCGCCGTAGGCGAGGTAGCTGGCCACTCCTGCCGGGTCGAGGTCAGGCGGTACGAGCCCTGTCGCCAGCAGCGCCCGCACCTCACTCGCAAACACCACCTTCTCGGCGACGCGGGCCGTATAGAGGGGCTTGATGCCGAGGGGATCTCGGGCCAGCAGCACGCGGCGGGTGGCCGCGTGGTAGAAGGCGATGGCGAACATGCCGTCGAGCTTCGCAAGTGCATCTTCGCCCCACTCGGAAAGGGCTAAGAGAAGCACCTCCGTGTCGCCGGTAGACCGAAATCGGTGGCCCAGCCCCACGAGCTGCTCGCGGAGCGCGACGAAGTTGTAGATCTCGCCATTAAAGGCGATGGCATCGCCGGTGCGGGTATTCACCATCGGCTGGTGGCCGAGCGGCGAGAGATCCATGATGGCGAGCCGCCTAAACCCGAATCCGCAGGCCGGGCCGTGTGCGACGTCGGTGAGTAAAAACTGCTCGTATCCCTCGTCGTCTGGACCGCGGTGGATCATCGCCGCCATGGCTCGGCGCACCGCCCCCTCGACGGGACGGGGATCAAGGCTGATGACGCCGGCGATGCCGCACATGGCTGGAAGTATCCTCGGGTTCCAACGAGCCTACTGGATCGCCGACCCGAGCACTACGAGTGAGAGCGGCCGTGACCAGTGCATGCTGTTAGGATCGGCGAGAAACGATTCCCAGATGCGGCCGACCTCCCTTTGCTCGAGGAACGGCACCTGCTTTAGTCGGGCAATCGCCGCCTCGCACGAATCTCGCACCTCACCCCTCATCCAATCGCCAATTGGCAGCGTGAATCCGGTTTTAGGCCGTCTCGCGAGGTCATGGCGGATCACCTTGCGGCAGGCGAGGCGCAGCAGGCTCTTTGACATGGCGTTACGGTCGCGCTTGATGCGCCCTGGAAGCGACGAGACGTAGTCGACGAGCGGCAAGTCGAGAAACGGAACCCGCACCTCCAGAGACTGCTGCATGCTGTTGGAGTCGGTGTCGCGGAGCAGGGTGTCGCGCATGTAGTGCGTCAACTCGGCACGGGCGACTGAGTTGAAGGGGTCGCTGCCGAGGTGTGGGCTGCCGACGCAATCTAACTCGAGGTAGTCAGGGCCGAGTGCGGTGCTGCTGGCTGGCACGCCCAGGGCGGACAGCCGGTTGTTTGAGAGCGACCGTCGCAAGGCGATGGCGACGGAACGCACGGAGGGCTTGCCTGCGAGCAAGTCGGTGATTTTCTCGGTGGTGCTCGCGCTGCCGCTTAGCGAGCAAAGGCGGGCGGCAAGGCCGCGGCGGAGATCCGGCGGAATGAACCGCAGCACCTGCAGCAACTGAGCGAGCCGAGGGCCCCGCACGAAGTTGCTATAGCCACCGAACAGTTCGTCGGCGCCGAGCCCCGAGAGTCCGACGACCACGCCTTCTTCCGCGAGGCGACGGCTCACCGCGAACGTGTTGAACCCGTCGATACTGGGCGAATCCATCCGCTCGATCCAGTCGTTCCACTGCTGCGGCATGTTGGACATGTCGAGCGACACGGTGACGTGCTTGATGCCGAGCGCTTTTGCGGTCTCGGACGCGAGTGCGACTTCGTCTTCACCGTGCACGGGCCCGAAACCCACCGTGAAGGCGGTGACGCCGGGCGTGTATTCCCGTGCGAATGACGCGATGATCGTGCTATCGATTCCCGCCGAGAGAAATACGCCGACGGGAACGTCGGCGACGAGGTGCCGTAGCACGGCATCGTGCAGTAAGAGATTTACGTTGGCGGCGGCCGTGAGAACATCCACCGGCTGAGATGACGTGCTGGGAAACTGCCAGTGCCGTACCGGCGGGGCTGCGCTAACCGTACCAGCGTCTGCTTTGATCCATTGGTGATGACCGGCGGGGAAAGATCGGATCGCGCGGTAGATCGTTCGTGGCGACTGGACGGCTCCGTAGGCGAGCATGCCTGCGACACCGCTGATGTCGAGTTCTTCATCCACGAGTTTCGAGGCACGAAGGGCACGGATCTCGCTTGCAAACACCACCTGATTCGCCGATTCGGCAACGTAGAGCGGCTTGATTCCCAGCGGGTCGCGAGCCAGCAGCACGCGACGTGTTTTCGCGTCGAAAAACGCGAAGGCGTACATGCCCTGGATTTTCGTAAGCGCCTGCTCCCCCCAGGTCGAGAGAGCCTGCAGCAACACCTCAGAGTCGCTGCTACCGTGGAAGATCACGCCCGAGCATTGCAGTTCGGCGCGAAGACGCCGAAAGTTGTAGATCTCCCCGTTAAAGATCAGGCAATCGCCGGTTTTTGGGTTGAACATCGGCTGGTGGCCAGCCGGTGACAGATCGAGGATCGACAGGCGGCGAAAGCCAAATCCGGCGAATGGGCCGAAGTCGTAGCCGCCCAGATCGAGTTGCTCAAAGCCCTCGTCATCCGGGCCGCGGTGAACCATCGCCTGCATCATGCGGCGCGCAGCAGGTTCGACCTCGTTGCGATCTGCACTGATGACGCCGCAAATGCCGCACATGCGATGGGGTGGTGTCCAGCCGTGAAGACCGCGGTATCAAGCAGATCGCTTGCCCCCTAGTGTAAGGGAGCGATTCCTTGTGTCGAGCGGTCAACCACGAGGGCCTTTTTGGGCGCAAAGACGGCCGACCCAAGGTTCTACCCTACCCGCAGCGGACTGCGGAGAATAGCCAACAGGACCCCCCCTTACGCTGATGCAAGGAGAGTTGCGTTGGGCGGATTTCATGCGATGCTTGGCCTGGGAACCTTACAAACTCGCCATGAAACTCCGTCGCGCCCTCATTACTGCCGCCGGTCGAGACGATCAGCCGCTGCCCCTGCAGCGGCTCATCGACCGTGACGGCGGCTCGAAAACCGCCCTCCAGATTGTTGTGGAGGAGGCTGTTGCTGCTGGTGCCAGCGAAATAGCCATCGTCGTGCGACCGGGCCAGGAAGAGGCCTTTCGGTCAGCTGCCGGCTCTGCTGCCTCACGACTTGAACTGATCCCGCAGCCGAGCCCGCGCGGCTACGGCGATGCGATTCAGGCCGCCCGGGGGTTTGTCGGGGACGAGCCGTTCCTGCACTTTGTGGGCGATCACCTCTACGTGAGCGACTCAAGCCGCCGCTGCGCCGAGCAGCTCGTGGCCATCGCCGAGGCCGAGGACTGCTGCGTGTCGGCAGTGCAGGCGACTCGAGAGAGCATGCTCCCTTATTTCGGCACGGTTGGCGGTCGCCGCGTGCCCGATGCTCGCGGCCTCTACGAAGTGGAGACTGTCGTCGAGAAGCCAACGCCTACGCGAGCGGAACAGGATCTCATCGTGCCCGGGCTGCGTGCAGGACACTACCTCTGCTTTTTCGGCATGCATGTGCTCACGCCGGGCGTGTTTGAGTTGCTTGCCGAGTTGGGCGAGGCCGGTTTGCGGCAACTCTCGCCGGCCCTCGCAGCGCTTGCCGGCCGGGAGCGGTATCTGGCCTACGAGGTGCAGGGACGGCGATTCAATCTTGGCGAGACCTACGGACTGCTGGTTGCCCAGTTGGCCCTCGGGCTGGCTGGCGATGACCGGTCGGAGATCCTTGCTCAGATCGTCGAGTTGCTGGCCCGCCAGCCGCAGGCACGCTGACCATGCCCACCACTGCCGGATCACGGCTCGTCGCGATCATCACGGCGGCGGAGGCGGACGCCCGTGACCGCTCGGTCGATGCTGTCTGCCGCCAACTGAACGTCGAGCAACTGCTCGCGGAGGCGACTGCGCTCGAGGTGTTTCGGCGGGAGAGCACAAACCTCTACGAGCGCGTGCGGGCGTTGTTTTTCCTGTATGCGATCCACCGGTTTCACGTGCCGGACGGGCTGGCGGCGGATGGCAAGGAACGCGGCGAAGGTGACGCCGCTCTGATTCCGCACGAGGGGTATCAGCATCTGCTGAACCGCCGGTTTGAGGAGGCGATCCAGACATTCCTCGCGGCAGAGGGGCAACACGGCCCGTCGGATGCCATTTCGAGCGCCCTTGCGGCGGCCTACCGAGACCTCGGCCTCCAGACACTCGCCAATCAGGTGAGGCGCAGCGTGCGCGGCCTCCGCGGCAACCAATGGATGTTTCGCGTTGGCCATCCTGCCGATCACGCCCTTCGGGTCCGGCCCGAACTGCTCGCTCGATCGGGCGACGGCTCGGCAGCTGCGGGCATGTTTCCCGTCCTGCGGGAATGCACGCCCGTGCGAATGGACCTGTCTCATTCCGGCTGGAGCGACATCTTCTTTCTCGGCATGGATTTTCCCGAGGGAGCGCGGGTGCTCAACGTGTCGATCGATCTTGCCGTGCATGGCCGCGACGCGGAGCCGAAGCCGCCTGTCGAGGCTTACCTGCGGGTGATCGATGAGCCGGTGCTGCGGCTGACGAGCGTGGATCTCGGAGCCACGGCTGAGATCACCGACTTGGCTGAGGTGTTTGATTTCGCCCGGGACTATCTGGGGCTTCTGAAAGCGGCGGTGATCGCCGCCGGTATCGTCCCCCCAGGGGTTGAAGGCTCGGGGGAAAGCCTCGCCACCCTCCTCGAGCGCGTGGTGGGCCCGGGCCTTGGCCTCGAACTCGTGAGCAGCGTCAACAACATCCCGAAGGGCTCGCGGCTGGCAGTCTCCACCAACCTTCTCGCCGCCCTGATTGCTGTCTGCATGCGGGCCACAGGGCAGGCGAGTTCGCTGATTGGCCAACTCACGGAGCCGGAACGGCGGCTGGTGGCGGCCAGGGCGATCCTGGGGGAGTGGCTCGGCGGAAGCGGCGGCGGATGGCAGGATTCGGGGGGCGTGTGGCCCGCCGCAAAACTGATTCGCGGCGTAGCGGCCACCGAGGGCGATCCCGAGCACGGCACAAGCCGCGGCCGGCTGCTTCCCAGCCACGAGGCCGTGACGCTCGGCAGCGATCTCCAGGAATCGCTCGTGCTCGTGCACGGCGGCATGGCCCAGAACGTGGGTCCAATCCTGGAAATGGTGACCGAAAAATACCTGCTTCGTAGTGAACCGGAATGGCAGGCCCGCCGCGAAGCTGGCGAGGTGCTCGACGAGATCATTGCCGCCGTCGAGGCGGGCGACGTGAATCGGATCGCTGCAGCCACCACGAGGAACTTTTTTGGGCCGATCCAGACGATCATTCCCTGGGCCACCAACCTCTACACCGAGACGATCATCGACCGCGTTCGTGAGAGGTTTGGCGAGCAGTTTCGCGGTTTTTGGATGCTCGGTGGCATGTCTGGTGGTGGCATGGGGTTTATCTTTACCCCTGAGGCAAAGGCCGCTGCCCAGGAAGCCCTCGCGGAGATCATGCAGCAGGCAAAGCGGGAACTGGAGCACGCCCTCCCCTTCGCCATGGACCCAGTCGTCTACGACTTCGCCGTCAACGAGCGGGGCACGTGGAGCGATCTGCTCTCGGACTCGGAGGCGCTCATGCCTGCCGGTTACTACGCCCTGACCGTGCCGACGCTGCTCAAGCGTGACCGGTTGCCCCCCTCGCGGCGTGCCGAACTCGATGCCTTCGCGGCCGCCTGCCGGACACAGCCTCGGCTCTCAGGGATGGTCGATACCCTCTTCGACCGGCTGTTTCCGCGGGCCTCCGGGGGCGGCTCCGCTGCCGATCTGCGGAAGCTCTTGGCCGATCTTGGTTTCGATCATGTGCAGCACGAGCAGATCCGCGCCAACTTGCAGCATGGCCGGATTGGCCTCGCCCAGAACCGGTTGCCTGCAGCGACCACGCTCGATGACGTCGCAGACGACGATGTTGTGTATATCGATCCATCTGCCAAGGATGCGGGGGCCTTTCGCGATCTGGGTCTTGCGGCGATTCGCTGCGGCGAGGCGGCTGTGGTCACCCTCGCCGCCGGCGTGGGCAGCCGCTGGACGCAAGGCGCGGGCGTGGTGAAGGCTCTCAATCCCTTCTGTCGCCTGGCGGGTGGCCACCGTTCGTTTCTGGACGTGCACCTTGCCAAGACGTTGGCCACCTCACGACGGGCGGGCGTGAGCATTCCTCACGTGGTGACGACAAGCCACCTGACGCATGACCAGATCGAAGCCGCTCTTGGGCGGAGGAATGGAGCGGCGGAGGTTAAGGTTGTGCTCTCACCGGGAAGGTCCGTGGGCCTGCGGCTTGTGCCGATGAGCCGCGATCTGCGGTTTGCCTGGGAGGAGGTTTCCCACCAGGTGCTCGATGAGCAGAAACAAAAGGTTCGCGACAGCCTGCACGCGGCGCTGATTGCCTGGGCGGAGCAGGCTGGGCAGGGCAGCGACTACACCGACAACCTGCCGGCGCAGTGCCTCCATCCCGTGGGGCACTGGTATGAGATCCCCAACCTCCTCCGCAATGGCGTGCTTCTGGAATTGCTGGCGGATCGGCCGAATCTCAGGTGGCTCTTTCTGCACAATATCGACACGGTCGGGGCCGACCTCGACCCTACGCTGCTGGGCCGCCACATCGCGGGGGGCTCATGCCTGACGTACGAAGTGATTCCTCGCCGCATCGAAGATCGCGGCGGCGGACTTGCCCGCGTAAACGGCCAGCCTCGGCTGGTGGAGGGGCTCGCGATGCCCCGCGAGGAGGACGAGTTTAAGTTGCGGTTTTACAACTCGCTCTCGACGTGGATCGATCTGGACCAGCTGCTCGGAGTGTTTGGGCTTTCGCGGGGCGATCTTGCGGACGAATCAAAGGTGGCGGCGGGGATCCGCAGCGTGGCGGCGAAGGTGCCTACGTATGTGACGCTCAAGGACGTGAAGAAGCGGTGGGGGCACGGACAGGAAGATGTGTTGCCGGTCGCCCAGTTCGAAAAACTCTGGGGCGACATGACGGCGATCCGTGAGGTGAGCTGTCAGTTTTCCGTGGTTCCGCGGCTTCGTGGGCAACAACTGAAGGACGTGGCCCAACTCGACGGGTGGCTCCGCGACGGCTCGGCGGCGTATGTTGAGAAATTGTGCGCGTGGGGATGAGCCGGAGTGCTGCGCACGCGACGGGAAGCCCCCCGCCTCACCGCACGAGCCGGTAGATCACCAGCCCGAGCACCAGCGCCACGATCGCCGCCCCGCCGACGATCAACGGCAGCCTCGCGTCGCCCCCGGCCTCATCGAGCACGAAGCCAACGACTTGGTTTGGCGTGCCGATACCGTTGTTATCCGCAATCGCAAGCAGCGACCGCCGCGTGTTGCCAAGCGCGGGCCCCAGGCACAGCCCCTCGAGGTTGCAGCCGAGTTGATCCTTCCAGAGCAGTTCCTTGCCGACATGCTGCTCGACCTGTGTGGCGAGTTTCTCAGTGACGCCCGTGATATCGGTGGCGGCGCTCGTGTTGACCAGATAGATCCGGTTTTCAAACGGGGGCAGTCCCGGGCAGCCGGCCCGCTCGAGGACGAGCACCCGGCCTTCACCAAGACCGGTGAGCGCCGCGATGCCTGAGAGCGGCTCGCCGCCGAAGACTCGGATGAACGCATGCGGAGCGACGGCGGCGTAGGCGAGTTGCACCGGCTTCTGCGTGGCTTTCTCGTCGGCGTTTGGGATCGCGATTCGGGCCAGCCGTACGACCGTGCCGGCGCCGACGGTGGCCGCGGGGCCGTCGGCGGGCAGGGCCTCCTCGTTGGCTGTCCAGATGTGGCGGCCGTCGGGCTCGATGTCGAGTGATTCAAAGCCCCGGTTCGGCCGGCGGGTGGCGAACTCCTTGGGGGTGGGGATCACGCCGAGCAGGCTGCCGTCGTTGAGGGAGACGGCGCGGATCGCCGGGGTGTCTTCCTCCGACACGAGCAGGCAGCGGCCGGGGTCGGCGAAGCCCTGCCGCACCCGGCGGCCGGCGATCCGCTGCTGGAGCGGCTCGGGGCAGGGGGCGACGTCTTCGTAATCGTGACGCTCCGAGAGCGTGAGTACCTGGATGTCGGTCGGTTCCTCTGGCATCCCGTCGCGGGCGATGGTGAGCGAAAACAGGACCAGTTTGTCGCTGTTATCCATGATCGCGGCGTAGCGGTCGTCGCCGAGCCACGCGATGCCGCTCAAGCCTGTGATCGCGACGTCGTTGCCCGCGGCATCGCGGACCTTATCGGGGAGCGTGACCGAGCCGCGATGGGTGACACGCAGGGGCGGTTTGCCAGGGGCAGCGGCGTGGCAGAACGGGGCCGCCACCGCGGCGAAACAGCACGCGAGCAGGCAGACCGCGACGGGAAAAAGCCGGCGACGAGGCATGGAGTGAGGGTACCACGCGAGGGAGAGGAATCACGCGGGGCGGTTTTGCCGCGGCCGGGGGCCGGATAAGGCCGCGGCCGCGGCGGCCCGGGCAGGGCCCGGTGGGATCGGGGGCGGAGCTTGCGGTTGGCGTGATAAACTTGTGCCACCCCAGGAGCGACGGCATGACTCGTCATTTTCCGATTGTGATCGAGCAAGACGCAGCCGGTGTTTTTATCGTTGACTGCCCGGCACTTCAGGGTTGCCGCAGTTACGGCGCGACCATGGACGAGGCGATTGCCAACATTCGTGAGGCCATCCAGGCATGCCTACCGGATGAAAACGTCAGTGCTGACACGACGTTCATCGGAGTGCGTGATCTGGAAATCGCGCTGTGATGAGCAACCGCCCGGGCCCATGTGAAACCCGCGTCGCCCCGGGCCTTCCGTAAAAGCCCCTGGGCGTGAGCCATGGGTACCGCGACGATCCATAGCGACTGAGGCCCCACTCCTCCTACTCCTGACGGCGAGGGGCTTGTACGGTAGGGCCCGGCGGCAGGCTGCCGAACGTCGTCGCAGGTTTTTACTTGCCGCATGAGGCAAGCCGGCAGGGAGACGGAGTGCAGGTAGGAAAACCTGCACCTACGGTGGCAAGCGGTGAACACGCAAAGCCGCCCATATCTCGGGCGGCGTCGGGGGGTCGCGCGGCGAAAACGGTCCCGGGGGCGGGCCCGGCGCGTGTCACTCTGCCCCGGGGAGGCGTTTTGATAGGCTCACACCATGCCGAGCCCCGCTCCCGAGCCCCTTGCCCCCAGGCCCCTTTCCGTCTGGCTCGTCAACCCGTTCGACGACATCCCTGGCGAGGGACTGCCGCCGCTGCGTTACTGGACGCTCGCCCGCGTGCTCGCCGCCCGGGGCCACGACGTGATCTGGTGGACCGCCGCCTGGAGCCACCGCCGGAAGGCGATTCGCTCCGCCCCCCTGGGGATTCGCGAGGACGAGGGCTTCGCCGTGCGGCTGGTGGCCGTGCGGCCCTACGAAAAGGACGCATCGCTGGCCCGCATCGGCAGCCACCGCGACTTCGGGAAAACCTTCGAGCGGCTGGCGAACGAGTCGGTGTCGTCCGGCCAACTGGAGCGGCCCGACATCATCCTCGCGAGCCTGCCCCCGCTCGAAAGCCCCGAGGCGGCCGCCCGCCTCGCCAAGAAGCTCGACGCGACGTTTGTGCTGGACCTGATGGACCTCTGGCCCGAGACCTTTGACCGGCTCCTGCCCGGGCCCGGTTTTCTGAAGCGGCTGATCGCGCCATTTATTCTGGGCGGCATGCTGAAACGACGGCAGGCGCTCGTGGCGGCAGCGGACGCGGTTTCTGCGGCAACCAAGACCTACGCTGACTCGGCACTGCGGGATGCCCCGGAATCGCTCCCCCGGCACGTCTGCTACGTGGGGGCGTATCCGCAGGAGTTTTCCTCGCCCCCCCGGCTCATGAACCACGTGCCCGCGGCCGGCACGGATCAATCGGCCTCGCCGGAGCCGGTCGCGATCGAGTGCGTGTATGCCGGCACGCTCGAGTCGGGCCAGGATCTCGACGTGCTCGCCGGGGCCGCGAGGCTGCTCTCCGCGACGGGCGTGAAGGCGACGATTCATGTGGCGGGCACCGGGGCCGGCGAAGCGAGCCTGGCCCGGGCGGCCGACGCGATCGGCGGCTCCTGCCGGCTGCAGGTGCACGGGCTGCTCCCGCGGCAGGCGTATGTGAATCTGCTGTCGCGGTGCGACGTGGGGCTTGTGTGCGTGAAGCCCGAGTCGCTGGTGGCTGTGCCCAACAAGGCATGTGACTTCGCCGCCGCGGGGCTCGCGATCGTGAACTCGCTGCCGGGCGAGCTGCAGCGATTGATCGATGAGCATGCGGCGGGCGTGGCCTACACGGCCGGCGACGCCGCGTCGCTGGCCCGAGCGATCACAGGCTTTGCGGCCGACCGCAGCCGGCTCAACGCGTGTCGGCAGGGAGCCCGCCGCCTGGCCGCTGCGGAGTTTGACCGCGAGCGGACGTACCCCAAGTTTGCCGACTGGCTCGAAACGGTATCCGGGTAAGACGCCGCACCCGCGGGCCCGACCGGGCCCTACGGGCCCTGACCGCGCCCCACGGCCTGATTGCACCCTACGGCCCGCCCCACGTAGGTACAGGTTTCCTACCTGTACTGCCGCTCGACGTCGATTACCACAGGTAGGAAACCTGTGGCTACGGGGTAGACCAGCCCGGGCCTACGGCCCCTGACCGCCACCCACAGCCTGCCCCCTGACCGCACCCTACGGCCTGCCCCACGTGGGTACAGGTTTCCTACCTGTACTGCCGCAGCGGGTACCAGGCTGGACCACAGGCAGGAAACCTGTGGCTACGGGGTAGACCAGCCCGCCTCCTACGGCCCCTGACCGCACCCCACGGGCCTGACCGCCCCCGTGGGTACAGGTTTCCTACCTGTACTGCCCAGCAGGCACCAGGCTTGATCACAGGTAAAAAACCTGTGGCTACGGGGGCGATCAGGTACCAGTCTGGACCGCAGGTAGGAAACCCGCGGCTACGGGGGCGATCAAAACTGTATCGCATGGTCGATGACGCGACTGGCCTCCAGGCCGACTTCATGCCCGTGATTCATGGCGTGCGGTCGTTCGAGGGCTTGCGGTCGCGGGCAGTGGAACGCACGATCAGCGGCATGCCGGCAGCCGTCAAGAAAGCCACCGCGAAACGCACCCCGAACAAGCGAAAGAAGGGTCAGCGATGAGGCGACCGCGAAGCGACCGACACCCGCGAAAGCCCGCCACGCGAGACCGCGCTCTCGAAGCGCTCTCCGCGGAGAGCGATCGGCAGCTTGATGAGCTCATCCGGCGCCGCCTGGCCCTGCCGGTCGAGCAGCGAATGAACTTCCTGCGCCGGCGGCTCCCCGGCGGCGGCAGCTGCCTGTAGCGGCAGGCCTTGCGGTACCGCGAGAGCCAGCCCGCCTTCCCTCGATCTTACGATCGAGGGCTCTACCGGGGCGGGTGCTCTTGCATCTACGTGCCACGATGCTCAGAATGTGTACGGGCGTATATGTACTGAGGCTTGATGTCATGTTTGCCGTTGACGGATCGGGCGAGCCGTGTGACGAAGGCGACCTGATTGCGACGGGCGACGTGCAGAAAGCTCCATCAACGAGAAGGGGGAACGTTGGTGGCATGAGCGTTCAGGAGTTGTATCGAGATTCAGCTGGGCGTGATGTCATTCGGCACATCGTCTATGATTCGGAGGGTCGTGTGGTTCATGGCGCACACTTTCGTCCGGGAGGCTTCAAATGAAGGTGGCTCTTTTGACCCTCCACTGCCTGAACGCCGTGGCCGACGACTACGAGTCGCTCGAGAGCATCACGGCAGATGTGCGACGGGCCACGCACGGCGATGTGTCGCATGAAGACGTCGCTTCTTGCCTTGGCGATCTTGCACGGGATGCATTGATCGGTGTGTTCGCCTTTGATCGCGAGGCACGCCGGTACGTGCCGCTGGCAGGGGTTCCTACCACGCTTGCCGACAAGTGGTTCAGCATCACGGCACAAGGCCGCGATGAACTCCGAACCAACTGGGTCGAGCAGTAAGATCGATGCAAGCCGAAGGGGAAAAGCCAACCGCATGACCCCGATCGGGGCGCCTACGGGATTCAGCGAGGCTCAGTCGCGGGCGGAGTGACTTGCACGATGGCGAGGCATGCGATAATCGGTTCGGCTATCCACTCCTTGTGTTGAGGGTTTTATGAACTCGGACACGATTCGCGAGATGCTGCAGCGAAGGCCCTTTGAGCCGCTGTGCCTGCGACTCTCCAACGGGGAATCGCACGAGATCCGTCACCCGGAATGTGCGGTCATCGGCAAAAATAAAGTGCTCGTCTATTATCCCAACGAAGATCGGTTCGTGTTTGTGGCCTTGATCCACGTCAACAGCGTGGAAATCCTGCAGTCGGCCTGAGCAGGCCGAGCATCTGGATCGACACGAGTGCGAGTGGCGGGCACACTACGGGCGGTGATCCATGCCCGACCCGCACCCCACGAGTGAGCCGCGGCAGACGCTGCTCGCATCGCTCGCCCATCTCGGCCCCGGCTCGTCGGCCGCGGCTGGATCTACTGGGCATGGGCCGTGATGACGGCCCTGATTGTGGTGCAACAGGGGGGCATTGTGGCCGGTGTTGTTACCGCAGCGAAGGTACAGGCTGGAGCACAGGTAGGAAACCTGTGGCTACGGGGGCGCGATCGACGTCGGTTACCACAACGTAGGTACAGGTTTCCTGTCAGTCGGCGCGCATAACCGGCCAGTGATCGGCGCCTGATCCCGGCCATCTTCACGGAGCATTCCGACCTACAGGTCTTCTAGCGGCATAGCCGCGGAAGGAGGCCTGTCATGGCGAATG
>Ga0164295_10001086_pt1 | contig 22490 bp, 19 predicted proteins | sample GEODES006metaG_FD_111798 | JGI IMG/M metagenome (GOLD analysis project Ga0164295, IMG submission 111798) | Oligotrophic lake water microbial communities from Sparkling Lake, Wisconsin, USA - GEODES006 metaG | ecosystem: Environmental > Aquatic > Freshwater > Lake | place: USA: Sparkling Lake... | reverse complement strand
GGCTGACCCGAAACACCGGGTGTGTCAGGGTTCAGCGTTTGTCAGGGTTCAGCGTTTGCCAGGGATCAGTTGGTCAGGGATCAGGAGGTGTCGATGCCAGACCGGCGGTTGGACGCGACTGCCCTGCACGACTGGGCCCACACCGCCGTCGGTGACCTGCTGCGCCACGCCGATGAGATCAACCGGCTCAACGTCTTCCCGGTGGCTGATTCCGACACCGGTGCCAACATGCTGTTCACCATGCGCTCGGCGTTGGTCGAGGCGGAACCCGCCGCGGCCTCCGGCGATGTCGCTGAGGTGGCGGCGGCGCTGGCGCGGGGCGCCGCCGATGGCGCGCGTGGTAACTCCGGGGTGATCCTGTCGCAGATTCTGCGCGGACTTGCCGATGTGATGACGGAGGCCAAGGCCGATACCGATCTGGCCGACAGCGATCTGGCCGATATCGAACCCGCACTGCTGGCCGCGGCACTGCGGCACGCGGTCGTGCTGGTGGTGTCGGCAATGGGCGGTGAGGTGGTGGACGGCACCGTGGTGTCGGTACTGCAGGCCGCCGCTGAGGCGGTCGGACAGGCAGCCGCTGAGGGCACCGGTCTGGCCCAGGTGCTCATCGGTGCCGGCGAGGCCGCCGCGATCGCCCTGGAGCGCACACCCGATCAACTCCTGGTGCTGGCCGAGGCCGGCGTGGTGGACGCCGGCGGGCGCGGACTGCTGGTGCTGCTCGATGCACTCAGCGCGACGGTCACCGGTCACGCGCCGCACCGCCGCGCCTACCCACCCGGACCGGCCACAGCCGGCCACGCTATCCAATCCGGACCGGCCAATGCCGGCCACGCCATGACCGAGGCCGGTGCGCCGCAATTCGAGGTCATGTATCTGGTCAGCGACTGTGACTCCGACGCCGTGGACCATCTGCGCGGCGCACTGGAGCGGTTGGGCGATTCGGTGGCGCTGGCGCCCTCGGTGGCTGAGCGCTACTCGGTGCACGTGCACACCGATGACGCGGGCGCGGCGATCGAGGCCGGACTGGCCGTCGGCGCGGTGAGCAAGATCCGGGTTTCCGCCCTGGCCGGCGGACGGGTGTCACCGGGCGGATGGAGCCGACAGCGCGCGGTGCTGGCCGTCATCGACGGGGACGGAGCCGAGCAGTTGTTCGGTCAGGAGGGCGCGGCCGTCGTGCGTCCCGATGCCGACCTGATCGATCCGGACGACGGCGTCAGTGCGGAGCAACTGCTGCGGGCACTGGTCGACACCGGTGCGGCACAGGTCATGGTGCTGCCCAATGGCTATGTGTCGGCCGAGGATCTGGTGGCGGGGTGCACCGCCGCGATCGGATGGGGCATCGATGTCGTGGCGTTGCCTGCCGGGTCGATGGTCCAGGGGTTGGCCGCTTTGGCTGTCCACGATCCGTCCCATCAGGCCGTCGACGATGGGTACACGATGGCCCGGGCGGCGGCCGGGTCGCGGCACGGATCAGTGCGCCTGGCAGCGGAGAAGGCGCTCACCTGGGCCGGCACCTGTGAACCCGGTGACGGCCTGGGGATCTCCGGCGACGAGGTGGTGGTGGTGGCCGAGGGCCTGGCGGCCGCCGCCACCCGGCTCATCGACCTGTTGATGAGTTCGGGCGGTGAACTGGTCACCGTCCTGATCGGCGCCGCCGCCGAGACGGCAGGCGATGACATCGCCACCGCACTGGGCGTCCATGTCCACCGCCACCACCCCGGCACCGAATTCACCAGCTATCACACCGGACACCGGGGGGACAGCCTCCTGATCGGGGTCGAATAGCCGTGGTGTCGCTGACCGATCGACTCGACGCCATCCTGGGAGATAAAGCATCCCGGTCACTTGACGACGTTTTCGGCATTCGCACTGTCGACGATCTGCTTCGCCACTACCCGCGCAAGTACAGCCACGGTATGACGGTGCTCGGCGAAGACGCCGAACCGCCAGAAGAAGGCGAGCACATCACCTTCATCGACGAGATTGAGAAGGCCGACATCCGCTGGACCAATCGCGCGCCGCGACGGGAGTATCTCGTCGTCACGCTTGCGCACCGGCGGCCGAAGGTCACCGCGACGTTCTTCAACGCCAAGTTCATCAAGAAGCAGTTGGTGAAGGGCACCCGGTTGATGCTCTCCGGTGAGGTGGGCTACTTCCGTGGCGTCATGCAACTGACCCATCCGGACTATCTGATTCTCAACTCACCGTCGGGCCGAATCGGCGGAACTAAATCGCTGAAGACGATCGCAGCGACTGCCAAGGGTCAAAACGGCGATTTTGACATGTCGCCATTCGAGCGCGACTTCTTTCCGATCTACCCGGCGAGCGCGAAACTGCAGAGTTGGGATATCTACGCCTGTGTCCGACAGGTACTCGACGTACTCGACCCGATATCGGAACCGCTTCCGGAAACCTTTGTCCAGCAACATAATCTGATGTCAGAGGACGCGGCACTGCGAGCGATCCACGTGGCCGAGAATGAGATCGAACGCCAACGGGCCAGGGAGCGACTCACCTTCGATGAGGCGGCGGGCATGCAGTGGGCGCTGGCGCAACGTCGCTACAGTGAACTCGCAGCATCTGGGCCGCCTGCCCCGCCGCGAGCCGATGGGTTGTTCGCTGCTCTCTCGGCGCGACTGCCATTCGAACTGACGGCGGGCCAGACCGAGGTGTTCGGCGTGCTGTCCTCGGAGTTGTCCGGCACCAAACCGATGAATCGGTTGCTGCAGGGCGAAGTTGGATCCGGCAAGACCATCGTGTCGGTACTGGCCATGTTGCAGATGGTGGATGCCGGCTATCAGTGCGCACTGCTGGCACCCACGGAAGTCCTCGCAGCCCAGCACGCCCGGTCGATTAGTGATGTTCTGGGTCCGCTGGCTATGGCGGGGCAACTCGGCGAGGAGGACGGCGCGACCCGGGTGGCGCTGTTGACCGGGTCGATGTCGGCCACGCAGAAGCGCCAGGTGCGCGAGGAGGTCGCGACCGGGCAGGCGGGCATCGTGATCGGTACCCACGCACTGCTGTCGGAATCAGTCGAGTTCCTCCGACTTGGACTGGTGGTGGTGGACGAACAACACCGTTTCGGCGTCGAGCAGCGAGATCGCTTGCGCGCCAAAGCTCCCGATGGCCTGACACCACACCTTCTGGTGATGACGGCAACCCCGATTCCGCGGACCGTCGCGCTCACCGTCTTCGGTGATCTGGAGACCTCGACGATGCGCGAACTGCCACGGGGCCGCCAGGTGATCGCCACCAACACCATCTTCATCAACGACAAGCCGCAGTGGCTCACTCGGGCCTGGCAGCGAGTCGCCGAGGAGGTTGCCGCCGGGCGGCAGGCTTATGTCGTCGCCTCGCGAATCGACGAGAGTGATAAGACCGGCGATCAGGACCAGGGGCCGCCACCGATCCCGGTCACCACACTCTACGAACAATTGAGCCGTGGTCCGCTGTCCGGTCTGCGACTCGGTCTCATGCATGGTCGGCTACCCGCCGAGGAGAAGGACGCGGTGATGGCCGCCTTCCGGGCCGGTGAGATCGACGTGCTGGTCTGCACCACGGTGATCGAGGTGGGTGTCGATGTGCCGAATGCGACGGTGATGGTGGTGATGGATGCCGACCGATTCGGTATTAGCCAACTGCACCAGTTACGTGGCCGGATCGGGCGTGGCGCGCACCCGAGCCTGTGCCTATTGGCGACCAGGCTGCCGGAAACGTCCAAGGCCGGTGAGCGGCTGATGGCGGTATCAAGCACGCTGGATGGTTTTGTGCTGGCCGATCTGGATCTGGCCGAGCGTCGCGAAGGAGATGTGCTGGGGCGCAACCAATCCGGACGCGCCGGGACATTGCGGTTCTTGTCCCTCGCCGAACATCTTGAGGTGATTCTCACCGCGCGTGAACTGTGTGATTCGCTGTATGCCACCGATCCTGTCGACCCCGGTATGGCTGTGCTGGCCGGTCAGTTCACCGATGGTGACCGGGTGGAATATCTGGACAAGTCGTGAAGCGCGGTCGGATACTCTGGCTTGCGGTGTTCGCGGTCGTCTCTGTCGTTGTCGCCGCACAGGTGATAGCCGGCTCCGAAGAATTCGATCCCCGCGCCGCGGCACCGGCTGTGGCAGCTGGAGTCGACGCGCTTGCGGGTCTGGCCGTGGTGCCGGAACGCCGCAGGGGTGAGGACTATCAGCGGTCGGCTTTCGGTAAGGCCTGGGATGACGATAACGGTGCGCCCGGCGGACATAACGGTTGCGACACCCGCGACGACATCCTCGACCGCGATCTCACCGATACGACCCACGTAAGTACGAAACGCTGCCCGCGTGCAGTCGCCGCCGGCACCCTGCGCGACCCGTACACCAACGCCACGGTGGCATTCGTCCGCGGCAATCAGGTGGGTGCGTCAGTTCAGATCGATCATCTGGTGCCGCTGGCGTTCGCCTGGGACATGGGTGCGCGGCACTGGACTGACGAAGTGCGACGACGGTTCGCCAACGATCCGGGCAACCTGCTCGCGGTCGCCGGAGAAGCCAACCAGGACAAGGGAGATCAGGCGCCCGCGTTCTGGATGCCCCCGAACACCGCGTTCTGGTGCCAATACGCGATTCAGTTCATTGCGGTGCTGCGCGGCTACGATCTCCCGGTCGACGAGGCCTCGGCGCGGCAGTTACGGAACGCCGCCGCGAGCTGCCCCCCGTCGTGATTAAACGGGGCGTGATCAGACCGGTCAGATCGGCGTGGGCCGACCGAATCGGGTCCGCACCCCGCGGGAGAAGAGTGCCCGCATCGGCTCGCCGGCGGGGCGAACCCCGGCGGCCGGCAGCAGATCGTCCTCCAGATCGACGAGGTGTGCTGCGCGCAGTGGCCACGGCCCATGTTCGTTGGGCAGCCACCAGGTTCGGCCCGCTTTGCGGGTGTGGGCGCCCCACCGGGCGGTGAGCCACACCTCCAGCGGGGTCGGCTCGACCGGTTCGCCGATGCTGACCGTCACCCGGCTGCGCAACCCCGGCCGTGGCCAGCGGCGCAGGCTCTCATAGGTGATGCGGTCGGGTTGGCGGTCGATTCGCATCCGCGCCCAGGTGTAGGGAATGCCAAGGCCGACCCGGGTGACGGGAACCACCGCCAGGCGGGCGGTTTCCAGCGAGCGGAACAGCACACCGTGGCGGCCGGCGTCATCGACCGAGTACAGCCGGATATTGGTTTCGGGGAAGGTACCGAAATAGGGCAGCGGCACGAAGGGGCCGATTCTGAAATCGCTCATCTGAAACGGCACCAGCGCGGCGTAGGTCATTCCATCGGCGAATACATCCGGGCGGGTTCCCGGCGGGAACAGGTGCGCGATATCGGCGGGACGCACCGGCCAATGAATGAAGGTCAGGTCTTTCCACCACTGGTCGAAAAGCACCGGGTGGGGCAGCGGCGAGGGCGTGACGGCGAATCCGTCCCAGGCCGCGGCGGGATTCGTCGCGCCCGGCGTCATCGGTTTCTCAGTCGTTCGGGTTGGGCCAGAACCGGGTGCCGTCGTCGAGGCCGCTGATGGTCTCCATGTCGGCGGGTGTCAGCTCGAAACCGAAGACATCAATGTTCTCGGCGATGCGCGCGGGCTCTGACGAACCGGGGATCACCACGTTGCCCAGTTGAATGCTCCATCGGATCAGCACCTGCGACGGGGACTTTCCGTGCGCCGCGGCCACCGCCGCGATCGCCGGGTGATCCAGCAGCGTGCCCATGCCCAACGGGCCGTAGGCCTGGGTGACAATCGAATACCCGTCGTTGACGGCGCGCATGGCGGCCTGGTTCAACAGCGGGTGCAGTTCGACCTGATTGATGACCGGCGTGACGAAACTCAGATCGATCAGGTCGGTCAGCTGCTCGGGGCCGAAGTTGCCGACGCCGATCGACCGGGTGTCACCGACCTGCTGGGCCTTCATGAGCCCGCCCCAGGCATCGATGTACTTGCCGTTCAATTCCACCGGCCAGTTGAGTAGGCACAGATCGATGTAATCCACGCCGAGGCGCGCGATGCTGGCTTTGCAGGCGTCCTGCGAACCCTGGAAACCCTGGTCGGCGTTGGTCAGCTTGGCGGTGATGAACAGTTCGTCGCGTGGGATTCCCGAACCGGCGATGGCCCGCCCGACCGCTTCCTCGTTGCCGCCCGTCGGGGCGGTGTCGATCAGGCGATAACCGGCCGCCAACCCGGCGGATACCGCGGCCTCAGCCTCGGCCGGCGGCAACTCGGCGACGCAAAGGCCCAGCACCGGGATGCTGTGGTCGTCGCTGAGCGCAAGGGTGGGAATCCCCGCCGTCGACGTCATGTCACCTGCCTGTTTAGTGAAGCGTTTCGGTGGACTGCACGTCACCGACCTCGGCTGACAATAGTACGCAGCCGCCGCAATGATTCGGCCAGTGCGCTGTGACCGTGCTCGAGCCGACGTCTAGCCGTGGGCGTAAGCTGCCGCGAGGTCGGGCCTGCGGCGTGGCCGAGCGTGAATGAGGAGGCAGCCATGACAACGAGCGCTCTCGGCGCACCGAAGCGCCGCGCCGTCAAGGATCGGGCCCTGCTCGCGGGAAATCGGTTGGGTGTCAAGCTGATTCCGCGTCTTCCCGCCGGGCTCAAGCGCCTGCTTTCAGGGGGGCGGGCTACCACGATCGACGGCAACACGCTGGACCCCTCGCTACAGATGATGCTGGCCGCTCAACGCAGGCTCGGCGTTGTCAGCCTGGTGGTCGCCGATAACCCCGCCGCCACGCGTGCGGCCAACCGCGATCTGACCCAGACCCTGGACGAACCCGAGATCCGGGTCGCTGCGATTCGCTCCGTCTCCATCCCGGGTCCGGCCGGTGTGATCCCGGCCCGGCATTACCGCCCCGCCTCGGGCGGAGCGCCTGCTCCGCTGGTGGTCTTCTATCACGGTGGCGGTTACGTGTTCGGTGACCTCGACACCCACGATGCGGCGTGCCGGCTGATCTGCCGGGACGCCGGCGTGCACGTCCTGGCCGTTGACTATCGCCTGGCGCCTGAGCACAAGGTGCCCGCCGCCGTCGATGATGCCTACGCGGCCTATCGCTGGGCCCGCGAGCACGCCGGGGAATTAGGCGCCGACCCGCGCCGGGTTGCGGTGGCCGGCGACAGCGCCGGCGGGTGCCTGGCGGCTGTGGTCACTCTGCAGGCCCGTGATGCCGGCGACCCGTTGCCGTCGTTGCAGTGGCTGATCTATCCGGTCACCGATATGCGCGGGCTGGCCCGCTCGCGCACCCTGCTGGGAGACGGGTTCTTGCTGACCAAACACGATATGGACTGGTTCGCCGACACCTACGTCAAGGATTCGGGCCTGGACATCACCGACCCCCGGGTGTCCCCGCTGCTGGCCGCGGACCTGTCTGGGCTTTCCCCGGCGCTGGTGGTCACCGCCGGGTTCGACCCACTGCGCGACGAGGGCGAGCAATACGCGGACCGCCTCCGCGAGGCCGGAGTGGCCGTCGATCAGCGGCGGATGAGCTCAATGATTCATGCCTTTCTCAACCTGAATGTCCTGGGCGGCGGGGTGGCCCGGGCCAATGCGGAGATGATCTCGGCGCTGCGGGCACACCTAGTCCACGACTGAGTCGGCCGAGCCGGGGCACCGCCGGTACTCTAGAAGCGCCCACCCCACGTCATCGACAGCGAGGATTCAGCCGAACCGTGGCCACCAATAAGAAAAGCTCGCCCCGTTACGACCTCAAAGCCCAGGATCGCAAGCGCGACCTTGCCATCCGGCTGGGTCTGACCGCGCTGGTCGTCGTATTCGCCGTCGGTCTTGTGCTCTTCATCGTGATGGGCAAGGACAAGAAGGGCAGCAGCGAGGCCCAGTCGGTGCGGATCACCTCAAGTGCCCTGATCAAGAAGGACGGCACCGAGGAACCCAAGGCGGTGTTGGCGATCTACGAGGACTTCCAGTGCCCGCATTGCCGGGACTTCGAGAAGACGTTCGGCCCGACGCTCAACAAGCTCGTCGAGACCGGCGCCGCGGCGGTCGACTACAACCTGGTGGCGATCCTGAACGCGACCAATAAGGGTTTCTCGATGCGCGCGGCCAACGCCGCCTACTGCGTCGGTGACGAGAACAAGGAAGCTTTCGTCCGGTTCCACTCGGCGTTGTTCGCTCAGCAGCCTATGGAGGGTTCGGGCACCGGGCCCGATAACGCGGCCCTGATCGAGACTGCGCGACAGGCCGGAGCGGTCGGCGGCGTGCCCGAGTGCATTAACAGCGGCCGATACAACGACATGGTCAAAGGTCTTGCCGCCGCGGCGAAGATCACCGCCACACCGACGATCCGACTCAACGGTGAGGACATCAGCCCGGCGACCCCGGATGAACTGATCGCCAAGGTCCGCCAGATCGTGGGACCGTTGCCGGCACTTGCCCCGACACCGGCACCGCCCGGACCGGCGCCGGCGGCGCCGCAGCAATGAGCCTGACGGCGGCCGAGGAGATACGGCCCGATGAGACGCAGAGCGGTGCCGACGCCTCGGCCGGGGTGCGGGTTGGGCCCGCCAGCGCGTGGTGGGTGCTGATCGCCGGCGTCATCGGACTGACGGCCTCGGCCACCCTCTTGATCGAAAAGATCGAGATGCTCAAGGACCCGGCATACGTGCCCACCTGCAGCATCAACCCGGTGCTGTCCTGCGGCTCGGTGATGCTGCGTCCCGAGTCAGCGGCCTTCGGTTTCCCCAACCCACTGATCGGGATCGTCTCGTTCACCGTGGTGATCGTGACCGGTGTGTTGGCGGTGGCGCGCGTCGGGCTGCCGCGCTGGTTCTGGGTCGGCCTGATGTGCGGCACCGGGCTGGGTGTGGTGTTCACGCACTGGCTGATCTTCGAGACGCTCTACGAGATCGGCGCGCTGTGCCCCTACTGCATGGTGGTCTGGTCGGTGACGGTGCCGCTTCTGGTGGTGGTCGCCCCCATCGCACTGCGTCCCTTAGCCGACAACCCGGCCGCGCGGTTCCTCTATCACTGGCGCTGGCCGTTGGTGGCACTGTGGTTCACCGCGGTCATGCTGCAGATCCTGGTCCGGTTCTGGGACTACTGGTCGACCCTGATCTAGGTGTTCGACCCGGAACTGGGCCGGTGAACAGGTGACCCGAATCGTCGCCGGCGTGGCGAGGGGCCGACGGCTGGCCGTTCCGCCCCGGGGCACCAGGCCCACGACCGACCGAGTCCGCGAAGCGCTGTTCAACGTGCTGGCCGTTCACCTGGACTTCGACGGATTACGGGTGCTCGACCTCTACGCCGGTTCCGGCGCGCTCGGGTTGGAGGCGCTGTCGCGCGGGGCGGCCTCGGTGGTGTTCGTCGACAGCGACCGCCGGGCCGCAGAGGTGATCGGACGCAATATCGAGACGGTCGGCCTGCCCGGCGCGACCGTCCGGCGCGGGGCGGTGGCGACAGTGCTCGCGGCCGCCGCCCCGGCGCCGGTGGACCTGGTGTTGGCAGACCCGCCCTATGACGTCGGGGCCGATGAGGTCGATCGGATCCTGGCCGACCTCGGCCGCCACGGCTGGGTGAGCCGCGGCAGCGTGGTGGTGGTGGAACGGCCTACCTCATCGCCGCCCCTGAACTGGCCGAACACCTGGGCACCCTGGCCGGCGCGGCGTTATGGCGACACCCGGTTGGACACGGCCGAGGTCGGCCCGGAAACGGAAGCCGGGTCCGACCCGGGTGCCTGCTAGCGTCATCACCCATGAGCGGCGCCGTGTGCCCCGGATCATTCGACCCGGTGACCCTGGGGCATATCGACGTGTTCGAGCGGGCTGCCGCCCAGTTCGACGAGGTCATCGTCGCCGTGCTGGTGAATCCCAATAAAGCGGGACTGTTCGGCGTCGAGGAACGGATCGAGATGATCGCCGAGGCCTGCGCCCATCTGCCGAACCTGCGCGCTGAAGCCGGGCGGGGCCTGGTGGTCGACCTGGTCAAGGCGCGCGGGTTCACCGCGATCGTCAAAGGCCTGCGCAGCGGCACCGACTTCGACTACGAGGTGCAGATGGCCCAGATGAACAAGCACATCTCCGGCGTAGACACCTTCTTCGTCGCCACCGCGCCGGAGTTCTCCTTCGTGTCGTCCTCCTTGGCCAAGGAGGTGGCCGGTCTGGGCGGGGACGTCTCCGCCCTGCTGCCGGAATCGGTGAACCGGCGTCTGCAGGCCAAGTTCGGCCGGTGAGTGCCCGGTCACGGGGTGCCTCTTATTCGTCTGTTTGGCGACACACCGTATCGCCACCGCAGTCACAGGCGTAACAACAGGCACACTGGACACTACCAACAAGCTGGAGGGTGGCGCCGTGTACCGAGTATTTGAAGCGCTCGATGAGTTGAGCGCAATAGTCGAAGAGGCCCGCGGTGTGCCGATGACTGCCGGCTGTGTCGTCCCGCGCGGTGATGTGCTGGAACTGGTCGATGACATCAAGGACGCGATCCCCGGCGAGCTCGACGATGCCCAGGATGTGCTGGATGCACGGGACTCGATGCTCAACGAGGCCAAGGAGCATGCCGAGTCTGTGGTGGCGAATGCGAACGCCGAGTCCGAATCCGTGCTCAGCCATGCCCGCGGCGAGGCCGACCGGCTGCTGTCCGACGCCAAGTCCCAGGCCGACCGGATGGTCGCCGAGGCCCGGGCGCACAGCGAACGCATGGTGGGTGAGGCCCGCGAGGAGGCCTCCCGGCTGGCGACGACGGCCAAGCGTGATTACGAGGCGGCGACCGGCCGGGCCAAGGCCGAGGCCGATCGTCTCGTCGAGAGCGGCAATATCTCCTACGAGAACGCCGTCCAGGAGGGCATCAAGGAGCAACAGCGCATGGTGTCGCAGACCGAGGTGGTGCAGGCCGCCCACGGTGAAGCCACCCGGCTCGTGGACGCCGCCCACGCCGAGGCCGACCGGCTCCGTGGCGAGTGCGATATCTACGTCGACAACAAGCTGGCCCAATTCGAGGACTACCTCAACGGCACCCTGCGTTCGGTCAGCCGCGGACGTCACCAACTGCGCACCGCCGCCGGCACCCACGACTACGTACAGCACTGATCGGGTACAGCACTGATCAGTTCCCGCGGCGCGCACGCACCTGGGCGCACCGCGGGATTGCGGGCTCTCGTGCGCCGATAGGATCGGCCCATGGCGTCGCGCAAGAAATCCGGACCGCACCCGGATATGAACTCGCCATTGGTGTTCGACGTGTCACGGCTCGGTCGGCGTCCAGGCTCGATGCTGACCGTGAGCCAGGCCGTATCCAGCCCGCGCCGAATCGGTTTGGATCTGGTCGCCATCGAGTCCGGCGCGGAGATGGACCTGGATCTTCGGTTCGAGGCGGTATCGGAGGGTGTGCTGGTCACCGGCACCATGGACGCGCCGACCCGGGGCGAGTGTTCGCGTTGTTTGGCGCCGATCACCGGCGAGGTGGAGATCGACCTCACCGAATTGTTCGCCTACCCCGACAGCGTTACCGAATCCACGACTGACGCCGAGGAGATCGGCCGCGTGATCGATCAGACCGTGGATCTCACCCAGTCGATCATCGATGCCGTGGGTCTGGCGCTGCCCTTTGTTCCGGTGTGCACCGAGGATTGCCCCGGACTCTGTCCACAGTGCGGTGTGGCACTGGCGACCGCTGAGGCCGGCCATCACCACGATCTGATCGACCCGCGCTGGGCCAAGCTCGCCGCCCTGCTGCCCTCGGATCCGGACGGGACTGACCCCGACGGGGCGCCCTCATGACCCCGCCGCGGGAGGACCTGCTGCGGGCACTGGGCGTCGAACTGCCCGAAGATCTGTTGACCCTGGCGTTGACCCACCGCAGCTACGCCTATGAGCACGGGGGGCTCCCCACCAATGAACGCCTGGAATTGCTCGGCGACGCGGTACTGGGTCTGGTGATCGTTGATGAGTTGTTCCGCCGCCACCCCGACAACTCCGAGGGTGACCTGGCCAAGCTGCGCAACAGCATCGTCAACAGCCATGCTCTGGCCGGGGTGGCCCGCGAGCTGACCGACGAGGGGCTCGGCGAATACCTTCTGCTGGGCCGCGGTGAGACCAACACCGGTGGGCACGCCAAGTCGAGCATTCTGGCCGACACGGTGGAGTCCCTGATCGGGGCGGTCTATCTCGAACATGGTCTGCCGGGCGCGCAGCAACTGATCCTGCGGCTGTTCGAGGATCTGCTGGATACCGCCCCCACCCTCGGTGCGGCCCTGGAATGGAAGTCCAGCCTGCAGGAACTCACTACCTCCCGCGGCCTCGGCGTTCCCCGATACGAGGTCACGTCGCAGGGGCCTGACCACGAACGGCAGTTCTCCGCGGCGGTGTACGTCGGCGACGAGGTGTGCGGCCGAGGCTTTGGCCAGTCCAAGAAGATCGCGGAGACCAGCGCCGCGGCCCAGGCCTGGACCGCGCTGGATGCCGTCTCCGCTGCCGAGGCCGACGCGGCAGCCGACGACCCGGATGCCTGAACTTCCCGAAGTCGAGGTGGTGCGCCGGGGCTTGCAGGCGCATATCGCCGGCCGGACGATCACCGCGGTTCAGGTGCGCCACCCGCGTGCGGTCCGCCGTCACGAACCCGGTGCCGCCGACCTCACCGCACGGCTGATCGGTGCGCACATCACCGGTACGGACCGGCGCGGAAAGTATCTGTGGCTCACGCTCGGACCCGAGGTGGCGTTGGTGGTGCATCTGGGAATGAGTGGTCAGATGCTGCTGGGGCCACTCGATCGAACCGAACATCTGCGGATCGCGGCGACACTCGATGACGGCACCGCGTTGAGCTTCGTTGATCAACGCACATTCGGCGGTTGGCAACTGGCCGATCTGGTCAGCGTGGACGGCAGCACAGTGCCCGGGCCCGTCGCCCACATTGCACGCGACCCCTTGGATCCGCGATTCGACCGTGACGCCGTCGTTACAGTGTTGCGCCGCAAGCACTCTGAGATCAAACGCCAACTTCTCGATCAGACGGTGGTATCGGGTATCGGCAATATCTACGCCGACGAGGCGCTGTGGCGGGCCGGCGTCAACGGCGCACGTGTCGCCGAAAAACTCACCCGCCGGCAATTGGGGGACGTGCTCGATGCCGCCGCCGAGGTGATGCACGAGGCGCTCGGCCAAGGCGGTACATCGTTCGACTCGTTGTACGTCAACGTCAACGGCCAGTCCGGCTACTTCGACCGCTCGCTGAACGTCTACGGCCGCGAAAGTCACAACTGCCGCCGCTGCGGTGCGGTGATCCGGCGGGACAAGTTCATGAATCGGTCGTCGTATTCCTGCCCGCGATGTCAGCCACGGCCGCGCACACGGTAGAACAAACCCATGACGGAGCTTTGGGTAGAGCGCACGGGGATCCGCCGCTACACCGGCCGCAGCAGCCGGGGGGCGGAAGTGCTGATCGGTTCGGAGACCGATGAGGGCGTCTTCACCCCGGGGGAGTTGCTGAAGATCGCCCTCGCCGGGTGCAGCGGGTTGAGCAGTGACCAGCCGCTACGCCGCCGCCTCGGTGACGACTACCCGGCGGTGATCCGGGTCTCCGGACCCGCCGATCGCGACGAGGAGCGATACCCGCGGCTGGAGGAAACCCTGCAGATCGACCTGTCCGGACTGTCGGCTGAGGAGACCGAGCGTCTGCTGCTCGTGGTCAATCGCGCCATCGATCAGGTGTGCACGGTCGGGCGCACGCTCAAGGCGGGTGCGGAGATCTCCTTCGAGGTTGCCGACACTGGGCAATGACCGACACTGGGCAATGACCGACACTGGGCAATGACCGATACTGGGCCGTGACTGATCTCGAGCCGGTCCGGCTGACCGCCTGGGTACACGGCCACGTCCAGGGTGTGGGCTTTCGCTGGTGGACCCGCTCGCGGGCCCTGGAGCTGGGCCTGGACGGTTATGCGAGCAATCAGCCCGATGGCCGGGTGCTGGTGGTCGCCCAGGGGCCACGCCCGGCCTGTGAGCGGCTTCTGGAGTTGCTGCGGGGCGGCGCGACGCCCGGATCGGTGCAGACCGTGGTGGCCGAATTCGACGCACCGGGGGTTCTGAAGTCGGGCTTCCGCGAGCGCTGAACCCTTCGCCGGTAGGCTCGCACGACGTGTACCTCAAGAGTCTGACGCTCAAGGGCTTCAAGTCCTTCGCATCGCCGACGACTTTGCGCTTCGAGCCGGGTATCACCTGCGTGGTGGGACCCAACGGGTCCGGTAAATCCAACGTCGTCGACGCCCTGGCCTGGGTTATGGGCGAGCAGGGCGCCAAGACCCTGCGCGGCGGCAAGATGGAAGACGTCATCTTCGCCGGCACTTCCTCGCGCGCCCCACTCGGCCGGGCCGAGGTCACCCTCACCATCGACAACTCCGATGGCGTGCTGCCGATCGACTACTCCGAGGTGTCGATCACCCGACGGATGTTCCGGGACGGCGCCGGCGAGTACGAGATCAACGGCAGTAGCTGCCGGCTGATGGACGTTCAGGAACTGCTCAGCGATTCCGGTATCGGCCGCGAGATGCATGTGATCGTGGGGCAGGGCAGGCTCGCGCAGATCCTCGAATCCCGCCCGGAGGATCGGCGTGCCTTCATCGAGGAGGCCGCCGGCGTCCTCAAACATCGCAAGCGCAAGGAAAAGGCGCTCCGCAAGCTAGATGCCACCGCCGCCAACCTTGCCCGATTGACCGACTTGACCACCGAACTGCGCCGACAGCTCAAGCCGCTGGGCCGGCAGGCCGAAATGGCTCGGCGCGCGCAGACCATTCAGGCCGACCTTCGTGACGCCCGGCTTCGGCTGGCCGCCGACGACCTGGTGATCCGACGCGCGGAGTTCGCCGGCGCCGACGATATCGAGACGACCCTGCGCCGCGAGCATGACGAGGCCGCCGCCCGGCTGGCGGCGGCAGCCGAGCAGCTCGCCGCCGATGAGGCCGCGGTTGCCTCGCTGTCGACGCGCACCGAGGCCGCTCAGCAAACCTGGTTCCGGCTCTCGGCGCTGGCCGAGCGGGTGAGCGCCACCGTGCGCATCGCCAGTGAGCGGGAGCAGTATCTCGATATCGAGCCCGCCGCCAGCACCGGCCCGGACCCGGACGCGCTCGACGCCGAGGCCGACGGTGTGGCCGAACAGGAGCGCCGCCTGCTCGCCGAGCTCGCCGAGGCACGCTCGGCGCTGGATGCCGCCCGGATCGAGCTGACCGCGAAAGAGAGCGCGGCCACTGAGGCCGAGCGGGCGCATCTGGCGGCGGTCCGGGCTGAAGCCGACCGGCGCGAAGGCCTGGCCCGGCTGACCGGTCAGGTGGAGACCGGCCGGGCGCGCGTGGAGTCGATCGACGACGGTGTGGCCCGGCTGACCGCGGCCATCGACGATGCTGTCGCCCGAACGCAGCAGGCCCGGGCCGAGTTCGAGACGGTGCAGAGCCAAGTCGACGAACTCGACCAGGGCGAGGTGGGCCTCGATGAACATCACGACCGCACCGTGGCGTCGATGCGGGTTGCCGATGAGCGGGTTGTCGAACTCCAGGCGGCCGAGCGCGCCGCCGAGCGCCAGGTGGCCTCGCTGCAGGCCCGCATCGATGCGCTCGCGGTGGGTCTGGAGCGGCGTGACGGCGCCGCCTGGCTGGTGGAAAACCGCAGTGGCGCAGGACTTTTCGGCACTGTCGCCACGCTGGTCAAGGTGCAGTCCGGCTACGAAACACCGCTGGCCGCGGTGCTGGGTGCCGCAGCGGACGCTGTCGCCGCGGATGATTTCGGTGCGGCCCGGTCAGCGGTGCGGGCGCTCAAGGAAGTCGACGGCGGACGCGCGGCGATCATATTGGCCGACTGGCCGGTGTCGGCACGTCAGGACAATGGCCCGCTTCCCGATGGCGCCCGCTGGGCCGTCGATCTGATCGAGGCGCCGCCGCGGCTGCAGGGTGCGATGGCCGCGATACTCGCCGGAGTGGCGGTCGTCGACGATATCGGGGCCGCCCTGGACCTGGTCTCGTCTCGTTCAGGTCTGCGCGCGGTGACCCGCGACGGTGATCTGGTGGGCGCGGGCTGGGTGGACGGTGGGTCCGGCCGCAAGCCCAGCACCCTGGAGATCACCGGCGAAATCGATAAGGCCCGAACTGAACTCGCCACCGCCCAGACTCAGGTCGGTGAGCTCGCCGCTGCGCTCGCGGGCGCGGTCGCCGAGCAGTCCGATCGTCAGGATGCCGCCGAGCAGGCGCTGGCCGCGCTCAACGAGTCCGATGCCGCGATCTCGGCGATCTATGAACAACTCGGCCGGCTCGGTCAGGAGGTGCGCGCCGCCGAGGAGGAGTGGCGCCGGCTGCAGGCCCAGCGCGATGAGCTCGAGGCCGGCCGGGTGCAGACCGTCGATGAGCTCACCGAACTCGAGGCGCGGTTGCATGCCGCTCAGGAGAACCAGGCTGTTGTCGAGACCTCGCCGGGTGAGCGTCGGGACATGCAGGCCGCCGCGGAGCAGGCCCGGGCGACGGAGATCGAAGCCAGATTGGCTGTGCGCACCGCTGAGGAACGCGCGAATGCTGTTCTGGGTCGGGCGGATTCGCTGCGTCGCGCCGCGGCCGCCGAGCGCGAGGCACGACTGCGGGCGAGTGCCGCCCGTGCGGCCCGCCAGCATGCGGCCGAGGTCGCCGCGGCAGTCGCCGAGACCGGCCGTCGGGTGGCCGAGCATCTCGTGATCGTCGTCGCGGCTGCATCACGTGTGCGTGACCAGCTCGGTGCGGAACGGTTGGAACGGGCCGGTGCAATGACCGCTGCCCGCACCGAGGTCGCCGAACTCACCACGCGTATTAACGCGTTGACCGAGTCCCTGCACCGCGACGAGGTCGCCAAGGCCCAGGCCGAGCTGCGCATCGAGCAGCTCGAGCAGATGGTGCTCGAACAGTTCGGTATGGCCGGCGATATCCTGATTGCCGAGTACGGCCCCGAGGTGTCGCTGCCGCCCACCGAACTGGAGATGGCCGAGTACGAACAGGCCCGCGAACGCGGCGAGCCGGTCACCGCGCCGGCACCGATGCCGTTCGACCGACCCACCCAGGAACGTCGCGCCAAGAAGGCCGAGCGCGAACTCGCAGAACTCGGTCGGGTCAATCCGCTGGCGCTGGAAGAGTTCGCCGCACTGGAGGAGCGCTACAACTTCCTGTCCACTCAACTCGAAGACGTGAAGGCCGCCCGCAAGGATCTGCTCGATGTGGTCGGCGAAGTGGATGCCCGCATCCTGCAGGTGTTCACCGAGGCCTACGCCGATGTCGAGCGCGAGTTCTCGGCGGTGTTCGCCGCGCTGTTCCCCGGCGGCGAAGGACGGCTGCTGCTGACCGACCCCAGCGACATGCTGACCACGGGTGTGGAGGTGGAGGCCCGACCGCCGGGCAAGAAGGTCAAGCGGCTGTCGCTGCTGTCCGGCGGTGAGAAGTCGCTGACGGCGGTGGCCATGCTGGTCGCGATCTTCCGGGCCCGGCCCTCACCGTTCTATGTGATGGACGAGGTGGAGGCGGCGCTCGACGATGTGAACCTGCAGCGGTTGATCGGATTGTTCGAGCAGTTGCGCACCCAGTCCCAGCTGATCGTGATCACCCACCAGAAGGCCACGATGGAGATCGCCGACGCGCTCTACGGGGTGTCGATGCAAGGCGACGGCATCACCGCGGTGATCTCGCAGCGGATGCGCGGTGAGGAACTGGTGGCTGCGCAGGCTTGATGCGGCGAGGCTCACACCACGGCGGTGAATGCGCCCCGAGCTTTTCGCTTTCCGGCGCTCTGCAGGTCCGAACCTAGCGAGTGAGCGCGATCTCGTCGTCAGGGAAGCGGCGGGTGAGTGCGGCAAGCATGTCCAGGAGTGTTCTGCGCTCGATAGCGCAGTTCCGGAGATGAGACTGCATGTGGTGAACCTGATCAACTTGTCCGCGCTGTGAAACTGTTGCCAGCTTCGCTTGGCAGTTCCGAATGTGCGCCTCAAGCAGGTCGAGCTGGCGGTGTAACTCGTCGCGGAAATAGCAGCCCTGACGATAGTTGGCCGGGTCCGACTCCGCGGCATGTCCGTTGATGTGAGTAATTGGCGACGCCACGGCCGTAAGAATAAGCCGTGGCAAACCACGTCGGATCACATTGAACAAAAGCATTGATTGGCCCGGATTATCCGGTCTTGGTGGGGCTAAAGATTGCGGCGGCAACTGGGCCTATCACGTGACACACCGCAGGGTGGTGTTGAAGTCCCTGCGCCAGGGCGTCCAAGCGGCACTTTGATGCGGTGTGTGGTTCCGATGACGCGGAGGTTAATAGATCCTTTACCCACCATGAAGTCCTCTGCGGAGCCGCCGAATTAGCCCAGTCCGACGTCCTACGCTTCGCTCGTCGCATACCGAGGGCCGGAGGGAATTCGCAACATGCATCGGTTGGTCCAAGTCCCGCTCGTGCTGTCCTCGGTGGTGGTCTTGCTCGCTGCGCAGGCCTGCGCGCGGTCTGCGCCCGCCGCGCTGCCCGTCTTGGAGGGTGGTCAGGCGCAGTCGCCGGGCGGGCCACTGGTACTTGCTCCGGACGAACGCTCCGCCGCCGACTCGACCAAGCATGTCGTCGTGCTGTTTATGCAGAACAACAGCTTTAACAAGCTGTTCGGTTTGTGGGACGAGGTGAACGGTGACCCCGTCGATAACATCGCACGGGCGGATCCCGCGGCGACCATTCAGGTGGGTCAGGACGGCAAGCCCCTGGGTTGCCTGCTTATGAATGATCTCAATCTCCAACCTGGCGCGATCACCGGCGCTCCCGCCTGCTCCACGACCGTGGGTGGAGAGTCCTATAGATCAGCCTTCTCCAACGCCCCGTTCCTCCTCAACGAGGCACTCCCGGCCGGCGCCGTCACCTGCCCGCCGCCAGGCACCGACGCCTCGCTGGCCAAGTTCGCTCAGCTGCCCGCGGACAATGGGGTGCTGGCGAATTCCCCCGGTGCACAGGCAGGGGGGTGCACGCGCGATCTGGTGCACCGCTTCTATCAGGAGCAGTACCAACTGAACGGCGGTGCGATGAATCGCTTCGCCGTCGGCAGCGACGCCGCCGGACTGGTGATGGGGCACTACGACACCCGCGAACTGGGCACTTACAAGTACCTGACCGGTGCCAACGGCCCGAAATTCGCGGTGGCCGACAAGTTCTTCGCTGGTGTATTCGGCGGATCGTTTGCCAACGGGCAGTGGTTGATCAGCGCCACGCTGCCGCAGTGGCCCGACGCGCCGGAACTGCTGCGGTCGGTGATCGACGAGAACGGCATGCCGAAAAGCCACGAGCCCGCCGAGGAGGATTCGCTAGGTCAGTACAACCTCTACCAGTCGCCCAGCCCAGATGGGCTCAAGGACGGCCAGATGACCCAGGCCTGCGGCACAGCGCGAACCAATCCCCGCGCACTGTGCGGCGACTGGTTGGTCAACACCAGCTTCTCGGTGCAGTGGCCCTACCCGCCCGGGTCGGTGAAGGAGCGCCTCATCCCGCTGCTGACGTATCCGACTATCGGCGACCGGCTCAATGAAGCGGGCGTGGACTGGGCGTGGTACTCGGGCGGCTGGTCCAACGCCAACGGTTTGACCGACCAACCAGGCTGGACCAACGGCGATTCCGCCACGCCTCGCAGCTACACCGACCACGATGGCAAACCGGCGAGCAATTCCAAGGGCTGCTCGGATCCGACCTCCGATCCGAGCACCACCTGGCCGCTGTGCCCGGACGTCGACTTCCAGTTCCATCACCAGTCTTTCAACTATTTCTACAACTGGTCCCAGGAGACCCCGCAGACGCGGGAGAACCGCGCTCGCAACCTGCAGGACATGGCGGCGTGGTTCCCGCAGGTTCAGGGCCAGACCTGCGGCCTCAAGCCGGTGTCGTTCGTCCAAGAGCTCGGCACCCGCAATCAGCATCCCGGCTACGGCAGCGCCTACGTCGGTGACGAACAAATCGCCGCCGCGCTGCGGTCCATCTACGAAGGCCCGTGCGCCGACGACACCCTGACCATCGTCACCTACGACGAGTTCGGCGGCGCCTGGGACCACGTTCCTCCGCCGGGCCAGGGACCCACCACCAAGGGTGCTCATGACGAGTTCGGCCCGGGGACCCGCGTTCCCACGCTGATCGTGTCCAACGGACTGCCGCGCAGTGGGGTCGATTCCACCACCTACGACCTTGCCTCGGTGATCGGCACCATCACCGCGAAGTTCGGACTCAAACCGATCAACCGGCGCGACTCCGAGCAGGCCACGATATGGACGGCCTGGTCCGCTCTGAGGAAATGAAGGGCGGGCAAACAGGCAAGGCCCCAGGGCGTTCAAACTGGACAACCGCCATGCCGTGCGCAATCGACTAGCGGAACCGATGTGCCCTATCGAGCAGCCCGGAGATCGATCTCGGCGTTATGTGCGGCGAGACTGAGACCGCGGAGTCCGCTGAGGTCAGATACGCCGCACCCGTGCAGACACACCCGGAGTTCTTCGATGAACCCGCCCAACACATCGACGACGGCGGCAGCCGATTCGATGGCCGGAGCCAACAGAGGGCGGGCTAGTGCCACCACGTCGGCGCCCATGGCCAGTGCCTTGGCGGCATCGACTCCGGAGCGGATTCCCCCGGAGGCCACGAGCGGCATCCCGGGCAGTTCCCGGCGCACCTCCTGTAGGGCCTGAGCGGTGGGCACGCCCCAATCGGCGATCGCGGGATATCGCACCTCGCCGTAGCGGACCACCTGTTCCACCCGGGCCCAGGAGGTGCCACCGGCGCCGGCGACGTCGACCGCGGCGATGGGCAGTCCACGAAGCCGCGCGGCGGCCACCGCGCCGATACCGTGGCCCACCTCCTTGATCATGACCGGATACCCGAGTTCGGTGGTGAGCCGACTCAGGTTTTCCAGCGAGCCGCTGAAATCGGTGTCGCCGTCGGCCTGCATGGCCTCCTGCAGTGGGTTCGTGTGGACCGCGACGGCATCAGCGCCGACCTTGTCCAGCGCGGCCGCCAACCGCGGCGTGAGCGTGTCACAGACCTGAGCCAGGCCGATGTTGCCGATCAGCAGCACGTCGGGGGCGAGGTCGCGGATCTCGAAACTGCTCGCGGCGGCATTGCCGGCCGGATCGTCGTCGAGCATGATGCGCTGTGATCCGAGCATCATGCCGACACCCAGCTTCTGCGCCGCGTCGGCCAGGTTGCGATTGATGGTGCGGGCCAGCTCGGCACCGCCGGTCATCGCACCGATCAGCACCGGAGCCTGCAGCGGGCGACCCAGGAAACGGGTTGTCAGGTCGACGGCCGCCAGATTGGTTTGGGTCAGGGCGTCATACGGCAGCCGGTAGCGCTCGAAGCCCGTCGTGACGCCCTCGAACTCGACCGGTCCGGTCAAACAGGCGTCGATATGTCGAAGTTTGCGCCCGGACATCCCGGTGTTCATACGCGACGGTCCGGGGCCGGTTTGTCGGGGCAGGCGCGGCGCGGCGGGTGACCCTGAAACAATGACGCAGTGTCACAGGGTCTCTGGATTGCCATCGCGGTCATCGCCGTCCTCGTCATCGCTGTGCTGGTCGTGGGGCTGGTGCGCTATCGGAGCCGTCAGGTCAGCCTGAATCCCAGCACCGACACTGCCATCGAGGCTGCCACACCCGCCGACCGATCCGGCGGCTACACCGCGTCGTCCGGCATTAACTTCACGCAATCGTCAGGAGTTGCGACGGCGGACCGCCCCCGATCGGACGCCCCCGGGTTCGGCGCCGGGCTCCCGGGTGTCGGCGATGATGCCGCCGTACCGCGGGATTCGGTGAGACGTCCGATCTCCGAGGTTCGGTTGCCCGAAGCCCCGCCGGCGGACGAGGTCAGTACCGAGGTACCTGCGCCCGCCGCTGACGATATCGGCGCCATTGCGCCTGCTGGATCTGATGTCGGCGCCATTGCGCCTGCTGGATCTGATGTCGGCGCCATTGCGCCTCCGGAAGGCCGCCTGGAACGACTGCGTGGTCGGCTGGCGAAGTCACAGAACGCGTTCGGCCGCAGCATGCTCGGGCTACTCGGCGGCGGCGATCTCGACGAGGCCTCCTGGGATGAGGTCGAAGATACGTTGTTGATCGCCGACCTCGGCCCGGTCACCACCGCATCGGTGATCGAACACCTGCGCGCCCGACTGGCTGCCACCAGTGTGCGCACTGAATCCGAGGCCCGTGCGATCTTGCGGGAGGTCCTCATCAGCGAGCTGAACCCGGGCCTGGACCGCTCCATTAAAGCGCTTCCGCACGCCGAGAAGCCATCGGTGCTCCTGGTCGTCGGGGTCAATGGCACCGGCAAGACCACCACGGTCGGCAAGCTGGCGCGGGTTCTCGTCGCCGACGGACGCCGCGTTGTGCTCGGTGCGGCTGATACCTTCCGCGCCGCCGCGGCCGATCAACTGCAGAGCTGGGCCGCGCGGGTGGGTGCCGAGGTGGTGCGCGGTGCGGAGGCCGCCGACCCGGCATCGGTCGCCTTCGATGCGGTGGACAGGGGAATC
>Ga0164295_10001085_pt1 | contig 22491 bp, 18 predicted proteins | sample GEODES006metaG_FD_111798 | JGI IMG/M metagenome (GOLD analysis project Ga0164295, IMG submission 111798) | Oligotrophic lake water microbial communities from Sparkling Lake, Wisconsin, USA - GEODES006 metaG | ecosystem: Environmental > Aquatic > Freshwater > Lake | place: USA: Sparkling Lake... | reverse complement strand
GTACCTGCGTTGTATAAATAATTATGTAAGTGATTATATACAGTGAGTAATATAAATGCTAATAATATTGCAATTCGATAAGGTCAAGAAATCTCATGATGCTTATATTTTTTTTTGTGCGAAATTCCAAAATATATGTGTGGGTTGCTGGCCAGTTGCTGTTGGTATCTCTCAAAGCATCCCTTGATGGATCTTGTAATTAAGTTATTCTTGAAACAAATTCAAAAAAGCTGCGAACAGATCGTAACTGATGTTAACTTTAAAAAGCTTCCATGGACGCTGGCTATCCCAACATGAACTAGCCCAACCACGCTGGAAGTAGGGAGGCACCCAACAGATGACTCCCAATTATTCAATTCGAATCGCTATTTGAGAAACATAGGTATCTAGTAAATTTAATTTTAATTGATAGCTAACAAATCAAAGGTGATATTCAAATGTTTATATATACTGTACAGTGTTGCCGATACCACTGGGCCGGGGATACTGTACGTACCGTAACTTTACTGCATCAGATGGATTATGTTCAGCAGGTGTGGTCCCAACTGTCGACGTGGTGCTACATTGCGCTGAGGTCATCCTACTCCCTGCTGGTGTTCGTTTCGTCACCCTCCAAGTCAGTTCAGTTCATCAACACTAACATGACCATATACTTTAGAAGTGACGGCAATTACAGCAGCAGCAGTATAATCGGTGAAGGCGCATATAGCACTGTATTCAAGGCATACGACCACAAACGGAGAGTGTATGCAATCAAAAGGATGAGGCTTCAGAGCAGGGAGATTGAAGACATAGCGTCAGTCGAAGTGGGTGCGTATCTGAAGTTCAAACATCCTAATATCATCTGTCTGTTGGACTCCGTGAAGGTGTCTGAAATTGGAGGCGTATCAATATACATGCTTTTTCCTTATCTGAAGAGAGGGAGTCTACGGGATCATCTCAATCTAGTTGTCAATGGTAAAGCGAACAAGTTGCCACTGAAAGTGATCTTATCACAGTTCATGCAGATATGCGATGCCGTCCATCTCATGCACACACACTCGCCAGGGTTCGTTCATCAGGACATCAAGCCCGAGGTAAGATCTTCACTATAGGATCGATCATTAGGTGTCACTGACATCCACCCTATCTAATAGAACATATTGTTGGGTGACGACCTCACACCGTACCTGATAGATCTGGGATCCGTCAGGCCCGCCGATATCACTATCAGCAGTAGGAAGGAAGTAAGTTCACAATACGTTGTATATTACAGAGGAGGTCACTTAGTTGTTGCTTATCCTCACACGTACTTTGTAGGCTCTGCAACTGGTAGAAGACTCCGCTCTGCTGTGTACGGCATCCTACAGACCCCCAGAACTATATGACCCACCGACCACAGGAACTACTTTAGATTGCAGGTGATGTCGCACATCCATCAGTCAGTCAATCGCTTATGTTTCATCTAATTCCTTCGCCTTTAGAACTGATGTGTGGAGTCTGGGCTGTTTGCTATTCGCATGGTGGTTCGGATACTCTCCATTCGAATGCGAGTTTACTAGCAGTAGCAGCGGTATTCGAGTGGTGGAATGTACTGCTTCCAGGGTGCTTGCTGGGCTGCCCCGTATCAAGAGCCCCACCAATGATGACTCCGTTGTGATGCGGTTAGTTGAGGGGATATTGTCGAAGGACCTCAAGGGAAGACCGCAGTGCTCTGACATCATCAATAGAATACACGCGATGCACAGCATTGAGCTATCGAGCAAGTACGACAATGATATAGTCAATGCGGTGTGAAGGTATTCCTTTCAAGGAATATGTGCTATGAGCACATATTCCTTGAAAGACAGCATTACTTAAGGTGGGGGTGTTCATACGTAATCATCATCAAAAGTTCAGCACAGACGCTCATGAAATTAGTTTATTCAAACGAAAAGAACTGCTTATCTGAATGTATGTTACAAGACCACCATTCAGCTGCTTGCTACTGTACATCTACCTACCTACCCGCCATAGTCGTACTTTTCTTTCTTATCGAAATAGTTTGGGAACTGTCAATAAAAGTTGAGGATAGATCTACATCAGCACCATATCAGAAGCAAGCGGAGTATATGTAGCACCCACCTTGAAGTATAACAGGATCAACGATGGGCCCCATGCACACACTAATACCCCGCAAACGACGTTGAGAGGAGAGGGTTTCTTGGCTCCAAACGCTAAAATTCCAGAACTAAAGTAAAATAAACATGGTTAGATGCTTCCTGAGCGTGTCGATCACAAGCACTTACAATAAGATGAACATCCCCTTTCCGACGGGACCATACAAGAACCCGAAGTTCTTCTTGTAAAACAAGTCCAGAGCTTCGAATGGAAGTAGTTGGATGACCTCGTATGTAAACAGAATGGAGGCGAATATAAGGAGGTACAAACCAACAAATATAAGACCTGTGGCTTCCGTAGAGTTCGTGTCGTTAACTGAAGCAATTGCCAGCGCGCCAACAACGGATAGGAAAAACATCATTCCAATATTTAAGAAAGCTACGATTCCTTTCACTAGAGTCTTGTATGGTGGGTCAGCGATGTCAGAGTCCTGTTGACTAGTCACTGATTCGTCTATAGATGCTGACATTCTGACAAGTTAACTTTAATTCGATTAAATTCACAGAGGGTTAATTTAAAGTTGTGAACCCGGCAAACCGGGTCAGAAAAAAAAACCAGGTCAAGTTTCGCAGTTGTAAGATTGTTGAATCATTGATCGTTGAGATCATTACAAGAATAGAAGGTCCTACTATATCTTTTTTAGCATCATTCTGATTATATGCAAGCAGTATCATCATTATCTCTAAAATGTAAAATTGAAATATCTGATATTTTAGTTTTCTTTGCATTCATTTCTCAAAGTTTTTCGAAAAGTCTCTAAAACTGCTCTTCAGTAAAGTACGTACAGTGAGTTTACTGTACACAAATTTATTCCAGCGGCGGTTGCAACGCACGTTATTATGTTACAAATTATACGAAAATGTGAATATATAGGCGTCGCAGAAAACATGAAACGTTCTCAAGAAAAAAAAAGTTGAATCACTCTCCACTTAAAGCTAACGTTACTTAAGTGAGAGCGACATCATCTCGCAACGAATTTGAGTGTACAGACAGTGTAGACATCTATAGCGATGGATAAATCTAATAAGATCCCCGAGATGGGCAAGAACAAGTATTCGAAGGACTTCAAAGTCCCCGACGGCTTCGACGAGATATTGCGTGGCCTCACGAGGGAGATACTGAGGGAACAGCCACAAGACATAAATAAGTTTGGTAAGTGTCATTTATGCTATCATTCATATCAGATCACACTCAGGTCTAAGTTGTATTTCGTTGTTATTTCCAGCTTTTGAATATTTTTCGACCGAGTTGCAGAACAGAGCGCTCGCTTCAGACATGTAGTTTTGGCATACAATGTACACACACTACAATCATTCTTCCATCTTCTTTAATAAACTATTAAATATGCTTAAATTAATTCACTTTAAGCCTTCTTCCATAAAGAATAGTCGGATATGCCGTACTGGTATTTCCGTTCGTGCTCTCGGATGAGGAACGATATGTCCTCTCTGTGAACGAGCTGCAACTTTCGATCAGATGCCGAATTGACGAGTAGACTAGTGACCTCTGCAGCACTTTCCGGTTTGTGTGAGGTACCCCCAATCCACTCGTCCACGATCGTGTACTCCTCCAACCAGGAGTACGGAGATATTAGCACCAAGTAGCCACCAGGCCTAATGAAGCTGGGCACATCCTGTAGGAACTTTCTAGGACTCGGTAATCGACACAACAAGTTGGATGCAAATACTACATCGAATTGGCCTGTGTTAGGTAGAGTTAAAGATGCAGTGATAAGACCCAACAAGCATCATGGCAAATATCGTCATAAATATGAGAGTCAAAGCGGCACATATCGCCATAAATATGAGAGTCAAGGCGGCAAATATCGCCATAAATATGAGTCAATACCTAGCTCATTGGATAAATTGCATGCATCCCCCTGCATGAAGGTGACCTTGGACCTGTCCACGTCGTCACTGATAGGCTTCGTTTCGCACTGCTTGTACACCTGTCCCCGGACCAGCATATCGAACGACATCTTTCCGTTACTTTTCATAGAGTTAGCCGCATCGATGAAGTGTTGGCTGAAATCAATGCCGATCACTTCATCGCACATCTTGGATAGTTCAAAAGATGATGATCCGACGGCACACCCCAAGTCTAACGCACGAGACGGTGCCTGTCTATCGAGGAGCACATGGTCCCTGCATATATTCACCGACCTCTCAGTGAACTTCAAGGCGTCTTTCGGTCCCAGCCCTAGCGGAAGCAAATCCTCTTCCTTGCCGTAGTGGAACAAGAGATATTCGTCGACAGCTCTTCTGCTCTCGTACACTTGGCTACCACTGGCAGCGGTTGATCGAACACTAATCGACATGGCTCGCCTCTGAAGTAGTGGAATATACCTGCACCTACTGGTACGCTGTGATGGAAGAATGTGTGATACAAACATTCCAATTGTACAGAGCTGTTGGGTACGTACGTACGTACAATTTGATCGTATAAGTTACTTACCTTGTTCGTTAGCGAGGAATCAATCAATATTGTGCAGTGGTTGCTGTGCCGTAATGCAGTGTTATCGATATGCCAGCGCATTGTGTGAAGCAAGCTCATATTGAATATGAGCTACTGCAATGATAAAAAATGTTTGAATTTTAGTCTGACACTATGATAGATTATGCTTGTAACGTAGAGTATATAACATGCATTATTAGCACATGAATGGAGGCGTGATATTCAACGCAGTCTACAAGTAACAAATGTACACAATGTGCTGAAGCTATCGAACAAAATACACAATTAGTATTGACCGAATAACTGCATCACTCGATGCTCAAATCATAAGAATGCAACGATTGCTTATTTCTTCTTTCCATTAGGTAGCAAAGCAGCATCCAAAAAGCTTAAGTCGTCTGCTTTTTTCACAGCTTTCTTCGCTGCAGGAGCAGCTGCCACAGCTGCTGATGGAGCGGTAACTGCCACTACAACTGTAGGATCAAACTGTCCTGGAAAGCATGTGGCAAATGGAAAGGTTGAGTGCTTAGATTCAGCATGCTGCTTGGCTTCAGTGTTGGTCTTGGTCATTCTGATCGGCAACATACACTGCGTACAGTTGACAATCACTTCCGCAGCCTTAACCTAGGTCGAATTGAGCAAAAAACATTACATACTTAGCTCATAATGACTCAAGAGCAGGAGTCTTCCAACCTAGCTTGCTTACCCTGCTCGGTAGTCTTCCTTGCTCGTCGCCCAACCCAGCTGCACGATTGGCTGCCTGCTCTCTGTTCTTAGCCATCTTCTTACTTTCCGGCATGGTAGCTAGTAGACGAAAGGACCTAAGGATGCAATCTGTAGCTTAACTTTGATTCGACTTTACTTGTTTACTTAACTTACAGTCACTTATCTTCTCACCAATGACTTTTTAACTGGACAGATAAAGTTAAGTTACGAACGTAAGCTTATCTTCTGGTAAAGTTAAGTTACGAACCTAAGTACGCACAGTTTTTTAAAGTATAATCAGGTAGCAATTACTATAGTTAATTACTATTCTTTGATTTACAAGTGCTGGCACTATGTTTTTTTAATTTATCAGAAATATTTTATCACCTTCATTTTTATCTGGTAGTAATAAAACAGCTTATCATTGAATTCAAAATATACTGACGAACAAATTCTTTCGATAAATTTTGATGTGTCCTTACAATATCGTAGGTCGACAATTTGTCAATTCTATCCATCAAAAATTTTTCAGCACAATGATTTCTTATTATCAATACTTTCATCATCTTGATCAGTCAACTTACGACAAGAAGTTTCGGAAAGGGCGTAAGTTCACAGTACGTACACTTAGTTACTTTTAACTTGGGTTGGTCTTCAAACCTAGAAGCAAATGAGTAGTCATGTGAAGTTGAACCAGTATTTAGATCCACTCATAAACAAGTAAGTCTCAGCCGATCAACGTTACTGAAGTTTATGACCGATTACTATATTAACACTTGGATCACTATTTAGATATATAATTTCTGATGGCAAGAAAGGAGATCTTCGACAAGAGATACAGGACGTGGTTAATGAACAGCAAGCTCAATTGGCTTCATCCCCACATGAGTTTAGTAAGCTAATGACCCAGTTTTATCAGTGCGGCTTGGATCTGATCAACAGCAATGACCCCACGAATCCTTCCAGATTCAAACTGGCTGGTGTGATTGTTTTGGATAGCTTGCTAGACGTGAACGATGACGTCAAGCTTGAGAGAAAGTTCGAGATTGCAAATTACTTGTGTAAGGTGTTGGAGAACGATAGGCCTCCCCTCGCTACGAATGAGATCGTCCTGCGACAAGCAGCTTCTACTGTCGGACACTACGTCCGCAACGCGAACAGGTCCGAAATAGATCACTTTGGTAACCTCGCCTTCACTACAGCTTCGAAGCTCATGATGGAGGCTCGATCAGAATCTCGTCGGTTCGCTGGTGCCCTAATCATTAGCGTCTTAGCGACTAATGCACCCGTATTCATCTTCAACCGACGACAAGAACTTTTCACGGTCTTATGGAGTCTAGTCTGCGATAAGAACCCTAAGGTGCGTGTCAGTGCAGGGGAGGCGCTGGAGAGTAGCCTACAGACCATGTCGCAGGGTACCTCCATGAGTGAGTATGTGCAGCACGCCTTGTTCCACATCGACAGCGGGTTCGCATCCAACTCTTCCGCTGAGAAGAGCATCGGCAGTATGATCATCCTGGACATCCTTGTCAACGGTGTAGTGAGTGCGAGTGATATCTATAACGAGATCATCGCCTCCAATCTCGATGACGACCTCATCTGGAAGATCCTGCAACGCAAGGACTCCAAGGACGAGGAGGTGCGTAAGAAGGTCATAGAAGTCCTTCCCAACATCGCGGATGCCTTTGCAGCGACTTTCGTGAAGACAAACAGGTTCACAAATACCGACAACTTCCTTTTGTTTTCGCTTAAGTTCTTTATGAGCTCCATTATGGCGAAGAAGCAACGATCGATCGTCTATCTGTCATTGGGCAAGCTCTGCATGAAGATGGCCAATCAGTTAAGGAACTCTTCTATCGTAGACGATATGCTGCCTGTCATATGTGAAGGCTTCAAGGACCCCTTCTGTGTGGAAGCCCTACAGTGTCTGGGTATGATCGTGAGCTCGTCGCTGTCCATTCGTCGCCTGGTGGACGATCAGTTGGTACACTCTATGTTCAGAGGAGGGCTCACACAGGTGCTCGTCGAGACCCTGAAGGTGCTATCTAAGTACATCCCGGCCATACGAGGTGCTGCGAAGAAGCAGCTGCTCACACACATCTCCAGGATCCTGAAGAAGTACAACGTCCTCATCGACGAAGTGCGCGGGAAGTCCAGTGGTCAGTTACGGCTATCAAAGAGTGCATTAGCTGCATTACAGACACAGAAGACCATTGATAACAAGTCTAGCAGCCATGCCCCAAAGCGATGGCCTAACTTCTCCCTAAGCAATGTGAGCAAGCCCGAGTCGGTGGTCTATAGCCCTGCATCTACTAGTGGAGCCTTGAAACCCGAGGATGAGCTTTTATTCGTATTGAAGCTACTAACTCTACCAGAGTTCTTTCCTAAAATGGTCCGCGAACGATCTGGTGCCTCTGTCCCCACTGACAAGGCGGATGACTTTCTGTCGATTGAGTTACTCGGCTTAGTGAGGTATTCAGTCGTGAAGTACCTTGATGATTACGATACGGATGTGAGAATAGCTGCTGCGAAGGCTTGTGCAGCTGTTCTAGATAGCACTGTCCAAGTGACGGACTTCAACAAGATCGAATTCCAATACATCTTACAGATACTGGATAGACTGTTGATCCTAGGAGTAGGTGATGATTCTGTGGAGATCAGAGTCCTCGTGTTCTCGTCACTGTCTCCGTCGCTAGACCAAGTTATCACACTGACCGAGAACATGCACTGCTTGATCGAAGCCCTAAACGACGAGAACCTCCATGTTAGGATCGCTGCGACGACTATGTTCTCTCGATGTGGTCATTACGATACCCTACACATCATGCCAGTCATGCGCTTGACAATGAAGAGACTTATCTTGACCTTAACAAGCAGCAGAGATTATACTATTAAGAAAGAGAGCGTGCAGATGCTTCAAGCTCTAGTGAATGGATCGCATTCTCTGATCGTACCCTATGTGCATCAACTGATCCAACCTCTCATGAGTCTACTAAAGAGCTCGTCGGTCAACGTGGCCGTTGCTGCCTTGTCTACGATCGGAGACCTAGCCGTAGCGTCGCCGGATAGTGTTCGTGTGCACTTGAGCGAGCTGTCTCCTCGGCTCATCGAGGCATTGAACGACCAGAGATCCCTGTCCAAGCAAGAGACTGCCGTAATCGCGATGGGTAAGCTGGTCTCTTCACTCACCATCGACGTTGCAGGCGAGCCGTACAAGAAGTTCGATGGGCTGTTCGAAGGCTTAGTCCGCGCCATCCAAAGTAAGGACGAGTCCTCCTCCGAACTGAGACTGCAGGCTATCAAGACTGTGGGGCTGCTTGGTATTGTAGACATCAACGCCTACAAAAGATATCTTGAGCACTTGGAAAGCAGTAAGATCACTGATCAGAGTGAGTACCAGACAGATAACTTGGAAGTGGAGGATAACTCCGATGACGACGAGAGCGTCTCTGATGTCGATGATGATCTATCGCAATTCAAGCGTATCGAGAAGTCATACTTCGGAGTTGTGATGAAGAAACTGATGGACATCCTGCGTGACTCGGCACTGACTCAGTACCACGCCCAGGCCGTGTCAGCTGCTGTGCGAGTGCTCCGCATCGTTGGACCCCAGGCGGCGCAAGCAGCAGCTGTTCTAAAGGAGCTCTTCGATGGGTTCCTGTATCGCATCCGCCACCCTGATTGCAGCTACAGCACTAGGGATCAGTTGTTGGACAACCTGATCTGGATCATATACTCAGTGGGAGGACATGCTCTCAGAGACCATCTTGAGACCATCATTGACATAGTATGCGACTATGCTGATGTGCACTTGAAATTGTGCTTAGATATAGTCGACGCTTTGAGCAAGACGATCGCAACTCCACACTTCTATCTGGTACTAAAGAGTTCGCTGTCAGTGATCTTCCAACAAGTGAGGGAGGAGATCAATCCAAGAGACAATCTGACTGAGCTGCAAGAGGAAGATATCATGCGGGACAGACAACCTATGAGATCTAGCAGTATCGGCATCACTTCTAGTACATCATTCCAGTTAGAGAGATCTCGGGCGGGCATTATTCAACAACCCAGACCCGATTTTGTGAAGACCAAACGAACTCTGAGACTTATTAATAACATCGCTGATTCTTTAGGCGAATCTAGAAGGGATATCATTTCTTTTTTCCTGAAGGTCCTTGATAACTCTCATTTGCTGACAGAAATCCGCAGAGATTCGCTGGCTACCATCATGAAGCTTGCTACAGATGTGGATTTACTAGAGTTCGCAAGTAAGATTATTCATCCTTTGCTACGGTTGGCCCCCAAAGCGGATTTGCTCATGCAATCAGCCATAGTCACTGCTCTATCTTGTATCCTGTGTCGCATCGGTCGTGGATACTTACCTTACATTGTCCCTGTGAGAAGATGCTTGCGATTCATTAGCATACGCGAGAATTCATCGAAGGTCAACAGAATCGAAGAGTATGAGTCGTTGGTCAACAGACTGCTGAAGCAACGGCCACTACCTCCAGAGCCCAGTGACATGTCGGACATTCTAATCTCGATGGAGAAGACTCGACCTAGAGCCAGCATCTCGAAGACCCAGTTCGGTATAGAGTCCCCACCGAGTATCGATCTGCCATCACTAGAGACCGCGTGGACTTTTGTTGGGAGGAGGACCAACTCGTCTGATGTGAATGACTGGATGAATCGTCTGTCGATGGAGCTTATTCGACAGTCCCCTTCTCCCATTATTCGAGCCTGTACCACACTGGCTACTGTATATCGTCCCCTCGCCCAATCATTGTTCTATTGCTCCTTCCACTGCTTGTGGGAGCATTTGTTTGCATCTGATTTCGAAGAAATAGTGGAAGATAATCCTTTGGTCGTAGGTATCGAGACTGCTCTACAAAGCAGCCACAGCTCCAAGAAGGCAATCATCATCCCTCTGCTCAATCTAGCCGAGTACATGGAGATGCAAGATAAGCGACTACCACTTGATATCCGACTGCTTGCTGATCAAGCTCGGAATGCTAACATGTTTGCCAAGTGCCTGTACAATCGAGAGATAGAATTTAGAGGAAAGAATTTTGCTCCCTCTGCGGATTGCATCGACTCCCTTATCTCTGTGAATAACCAGCTAGGGCTGTCTGACAATGCTGCAGGTCTACTACAAATCGTGAAGTTGAACTACCCTCACATCCCCATCCAGTCGAGTTGGTTGGAGAAGTTGGATCGATGGGAGGATGCACAGCGATCTTATGAAGATGAGAGCACTCAAATCTGTTCGCAACTGATGGATGCCTATGAGTTGAGGCAGGAGAGGGAGGCAGTCCTCTCTGACACATTCGACCTATCGCCCATCGATAATAGCAATAAGTTATCATCATCCCCACTATCATCATCACAGAAGATGGTGTTAGCCAACAGTGAGGGATGGATGACGAGGCAGATCGGTAAGCTGAGATGTCTTCACGCGTTGGGTGAATTTGAGCAGCTGCAGGAGAGTGCCCGATCGCTGAGAGACCAGATCAAGAGCACCGAGAATGTGGACAAGGATGAGTTCAACGCATGGTCATGCATGACGGAGGTACAGAGGCTCGGAGCGAATGCTTCTTGGATGTTGGGTGAATGGATATCAATGGATGATTTCCTCGAAGGTAGCAGTGAGTCGAGTGAGCAGATGGATGTCGTGTTGGATCAGAACATATCCTTCTATCAGGCCATCATGGCTATTCATAACAAAGACTACGACAAAGCAGATGCTTTAATTAGCGACACTAGGAGTAAGCTTGCCGGTAGCATCGGATCGTTACTATCTGAGAAGTACTCGAGAGCATATCGCGCGATGGTGACTATGCAAGTACTAGCCGAGATGGAGGAGATCGTCGACTATAAGCGATTCGAGCAGAAGGCGATGACGGATCTGGAGGCCATCAAGAATAACAATACCAACGTCGACCTACCCGATGTTATCTTATCGGACGATCTCACTTTCAGGTCGTCGACTCGCAAGAAGAGCAACGATTCTTCTCTGAACAACAACGTGCCCGGCATAGTCGACATCAATGCCAAGAGATACAACTTGATTCTGAAGTGGAGGGGACGGCTGGAGTGGGCTCCCAAGCGAGTAGATGTGTATCGACAGATATTGGTGAGATGATTGCTTGCATGCTTGCATATATATATTTAGCTTATGCATGTACGCAGCACTGTTATTATCGATGACTTTTGGGGGTGGGTCGAGTGCAGTATAGCTTATGGTACTGTTATATCGACATACAATACATTTGATATGTGATAGGCTGTTCATACCCTCGTCACGGAGCCTACGGAGGACTTGGACAGCTGGTTGGAACTAGTGACGCTCTGCAGAAAGGAGAGGATGCACTCATTGTGTGAGAACATCCTCCGTAAAATCGGTGCTCCTCTCCCTCAAAGGAAAGGATCTTCTGAAACTATGCTGACTGATCTCAGGACCCCTTCATCCGATGTGATCAGCTCTGTTGTTGCTCCAGCTGGAGTAACTAATGATCGAGTCATGTTGAGTACCTTCGAGTACCTGTGGAGTAAAGGAGAGAAGCCTCGTGCCCTTCATGAGCTATCTGAATACTTGAAGGTCAAGAACGTGAGTGAGTTGTCGCTGAGTTCGAGCACAAGGAGGTACAGTGCTCATGAGTCAACCCTATTCAGAGTCGAGTGTCTTCTCAAGAGGGCTGACTGGATGAGGGAGCTGAACGAAGGGGAGGGGGCAGTGAAAGATACCTTTCCTATATTGATGGAGGCCAGAGAGCTAGCTGGTGAGAGATACTCAGTATGGCACGCCTGGGCTGTGGCCAACTATGACTACCTTAAGAAGGCTGACAGTTGCAAGGACGTGAAGGACAGTAAGGAGCCATCTCAAGCCAGAATGAGTTTGCCTCTAAAACCAGGCATGAATCCCGCTAGAATGAAGAACAATCGCACTGCGAAACTCAGTTCTAGCTCAGGATCGGCATCCTTACTCAATATCCTGTCCAGTCAACAGGCGGACTCGGTCACTCAATACATCACCGAAGCTATTCGTGGCTTCGTGAAGTCCATCATGTTGGGAGAGGGTCAACCTGTTGCTAATGTACTGCAGGACATCCTAAGGTTGATCACTCTATGGTTTAGCTATGGTACCAAGAAGGGAGTGAACCAGATACTTGAGGCGGAGCTGCAGAGAATATCCCCAGACAACTGGTTGGCAGTGTTGCCTCAGCTGATTGCGAGAATCCACATCAAGTCGACTGACATCAACAGCATGTTGAGGAAGCTGCTGATAAAGCTAGCGACTGCCCACCCTCAAGCTCTCGTAGGTCCTATCTCAGTAGCTTTCAATACTAACGATAGTCAGCAACAGAAGGTCGCTGGTGATGTGCTACATGAGATGAGGAAGTCCCGTAGTCAGTTGGTCGAGGAGGCTACGATGGTGTCCAGAGAGCTGATGAGGGTGGCTATTACTCCGCATGAGTTGTGGTACGATGGGTTGGAGCAGGCCGCCCAGTTGTACATCGACAACAAGGACATCTCCTCGATGCTGTTAGTTCTCACAGAATTGCACGAAGCGATGAATGATAACAGTAGTAGTAGTAGCAGCAGTATCGTCGAGAACAAACCCATGGAAGGCTTCGCGGAGGGTATCGGTAAGATCGGACACATCACCTTACGGGATATCTCGTTCCGACATTGCTACAGCAAGCCCTTGAACGATGCGTATCAGTGGCTGGAGCAGTTCAAGAGGACGAACCGAGTGGTAGATCTACACCAGGCATGGGATATCTATCATCAGCTCTTCAAGAAGATCAAGATCCAAATCAACTCTCTGAAGAAGTTGGAGCTTCATCATGTGTCACCTGCACTTACCAATGCCAACGACTTGAGTCTGATCATCCCTGGCACCTACAAGCCTGGATGCACCGACATTACCATCAAGAGCTTCCTTAACCACATCGGGGTGATCGCTTCGAAGCAGCGACCGAGACGTATATCGTTCTTGGGATCGAATGGAGAACGCTTCGAATTCTTACTGAAAGGACATGAGGACTTAAGGCAAGACGAGCGAGTGATGCAGCTGTTCGGACTGATCAATGCTTGCTTGAACAACGACAGTGCTACGAATAACCGAGGGCTCGAGATCGTGCGTTACTCAGTAATGCCTCTCTCAAACAACTCTGGAGTGATAGGATGGGTTCAGAACTGTGATACGATCAACCAGCTGATCAAGCAGTATCGGGAGGCGAAAGATATCCGCTTGATACTTGAACTCAAGCTACTACAATCCAAATGCTTCGAGAACTATGACAACCTACCGCTGATGCATAAGGTGGAGTTGTTCCATCAGGTGCTATACGAGACCACAGGCAGAGACCTCACGAAGATGCTGTGGCTAAAGTCCAAGACCTCTGATGTATGGGTAGAACGAAGAGCCAACTTCACCAAGTCGATGGCAGTGATGTCTATGGTGGGCTATATCCTCGGACTAGGTGACAGACATCCCTCGAACCTAATGCTTGATCGCATAGGTGGTAAGGTGGTCCATATAGACTTCGGAGACTGCTTCGAGATCACCAAGAACCGCTCCAAGTACCCTGAGATCATCCCCTTCCGCTTGACTAGGATGCTCACCAACTGTATGGGACCCTCCGGTATCCAAGGCTCCTATCGCTTGACTTGTCAGAGGGTAAGTATACCAGTTCTGATGCATATGCTATAGAGCTAGTGTCATCATTCATTATCATTATCGTTTGTGACTTATCATCATTCGACATCATCAACATCATCATCTTAGTCATCATCATCATCATCATCATCTTCTGTCAGGTCATGAGTGTGCTGCGAGACAATCGAGATAGCGTTATGGCGATGCTCGAGGCCTTCGTATACGACCCTTTGATCTCCTGGAGGCTTCTTGCCAACAAAGAGGCTCCAGTGGATAAGATCACCGCAGAGGATCAGGGCAACACGTCGGTGATGGATAAAGTGAGTGAGGAGATAGTGGGCAACTCGGCGATCGATGTGGACGATGAGGACTCACCCATGAAGAACAGCTCGACAGTGGGGGATAGCAACCCAGCGAAGTCTCTGATGGTCAGCAACCAGAACCAGTCCATGCGTGATCTGAAGCGGATGATGATTGTTCGCACCTCCTCCACCGACATCAAGGAGGAGGGTGCGGAACCCTTGCAGGAGAATCTCAACACCAGGTAGAAGCATATTCCTCACTACTACTATCGGAACACACACCGCTGCTGCTCAACTACTCACTCTTCCCCCTCTCTTGTATACTATATCTGTGTATAGAGCATTGGAGGTGATTAACCGAATTCAAGCAAAGTTGACTGGACGAGACTTCGTTAAGAATGATGACTCCGACGACCTGACCATAGAGGAGCAGGTCGAGAGGCTGATCATGGAGGCCACGTCTGTTGAGAACCTGTGCCAGCTATTCAGTGGCTGGTGTCCGCTATGGTAGAGAAAGCAACTAGCTCTCTCTCGTCTCGATTGTGCTGCGATGAGGCTTGTTGGTGCATAATGTGCCTCTATCATGAAGCAATCCATGCTCCATTATGTCAGTTCTGTATGTGTTCACTACGAGGATGTCTCTGCTAATACTTGAATGTCTTTACATAAATAAAATGTTGGAATCAACTGTACGTACACTGATTGTACTGTATGTACTGCAGATGTAAACCAACAATGCAACAACTCTATGAGCTGAGCCTCTTCAGCGTGCTAGCGCTATTGATAATCGCAGTGATTGTATCTATAGTGGTGGCGAAGCTATGCTTGACGAAGAGGAACACTTCGATCCCTCTTGTGAGAGGTGGTATGCCCTTCTTCGGACAGATGTTTATCATGTTACGTGGATCTCCATGGGACACGATGGCCCAGTGGGTAGGAGAGTATGGGAAGATCTTTCGCATCCATCTGTTCGGCTCTGATGCCGTCGTCGTTGCGGATCCTGCACTATTGAAGATCATACTTGCAACGAAACTGAGCATCTTCAAGAAAGATACTGAGTGGACGTACAAGCCGTTCATGGTTCTTCTTGGCAATGGACTAGTCACATCAGAAGGGAGCAGCTGGCGCACTCAACGAACACTTCTAGCCAATCACCTGAAGATAAATATATTAGAATACATCCCATTGATGGCCTTACAAGCTGTACAGAGGTTATCAATCAAGTTAGACAAAGTGAAAACAGATGGTAGTACAATCGAAATGGCAGAGGAGTTCCGCCATTTAACCTTACAGGTGATCGCTGAGACCATCTGCTCGCTATCCCCAGAGGAGAGCGACCAGACATTCGCTCATATGTATTTACCTATAGTGGAGGAGGGTAATCTCAGGACGTGGAATCCAGAGAGAATGTATATACCAACCCCATCGTGGTTCAAGTTCCATCAAGATGTGAAGAGGCTGAATGACTACGTCACTGCTTTGATCACAAGTCGATGGTCGCTGCGTGTCAAGGAGGCATCATTAGCTGCAGCAGGCATCCCATCAGACAGGAGACAAGACGTACTAGACAAGTCACTAGGGGCCATTACAGCCGAGGAGTGGACCCCAGAGACCATCGCACAGATTAGAGACGAGATGAAGACCTTCATCCTAGCTGGACACGAGACATCTGCGAGCATGTTGACATGGACCCTGTATGAGCTAAGTAGAGGAACAAAGGATAGCAACGAGGCTTTGCATAGATTGATAGCAGAGGCTAAAGAGGTGTTTACTGATTGTGTATCTGGTAGAGTGAGTCGATTGCCTGCTAGGGCTGCTATCGACAAGCTAGTCTTCGCGGAATGCTGTCTACGGGAGAGCCTACGGAAGTATTCAGTGGTTCCCACTGTGGTGCGTGTCTCCACCCAAGACATCGACCTTAGTAACGACTACAAAGTATGGAAGGGTTCTACGCTGATGCTATGCATGCAGGGAGTGCATCATAACCCCGAGTACTGGCCTGAGCCCTTCGAATACCGTCCAGAGAGATTCTTACAGGACCTCCAACCGTATACATTCCTGCCTTTCATCGAAGGGCCGCGCATGTGTCTTGGACAGTACCTATCATTGCTGGAATCCAAGGTGGTGCTATCGCTGCTGCTGCTAGAATATGAGTTCCGGTTGGTGAACCCCGAGAATGCTGGACTGAAGCATCCCTTCATGGTGCCCATCATCCCGAAGAACGGGCATCACATGAAGATTCTTTGATTGTGGATAAAAAGCACATCTACTAGTGTAGGCATGATAATAGGCACCATCTACTGTCTCCAGTTAAAGTCATGTTAGAATAACTATACTCTAAAATTACTGGGGGATATACTTCAGCACCCAGTCACTTCCTGTTCCAAATGATAAGTCATGTGGACACTACTTGTACTGCTCTATTTAGGACACAACTTTCAAAGTGGCTCCGCTCTTGATAAGATATCTGGTGTTTTGGTCCTCGATCACGATGCATCCCTCGGAAGGGTTACCTGAGCATCCGCCGCCGTGAATGAGGAAGCCGGAGCGACCACACATGTTGTTGGAGGATGATGGATACAGGTCGTAGCAGTAGGGCATGCCCTTGTAGGTGTACATGTTTCCTAGGGTGTAGGTGCCCTGAGGCAGAGGACCCACGCTCACCTGGCACTGTAATGGACATGAGTAGTCAGTCAGTCATTCGATCATTACATCGACGATAACAAAGATCGTATATATATATCACCTGACAGGATGGGTTGTTGCGGCAAGAGCCTGACTGTCCACAGCAGCACCCAGTGGTGTCGATATAAGAGCCATCGAAGCCAGTACCATAGAAGTGGTGCTTGCTCTGAGAGTAGGTGTATGGGCCACCAGTGGTCGAGTTCAGCTTAGCTGTCATCAATAACGTCGGGAAATGTAAGCTTTAGTTAACTAACGCAGGTCTATGAGGAATGTAAGTTTACCTAGAGTTCTCTCCTTATCACCCTCCGGAAGGATGTACTTCTCGTCGAACATGTTGTCGGCCTATTACGGATAGACGAATAGATCGATGATGTATTGATGTAAGTTTATTAATCAACTTCACTCATCGTCATCACAAAAAGATTTTTTTTGCGACACTAACCTTGACATACAATAGGCACATTGATAGTGCAAGCACAAGCGCTGCGAAATAAAAGATATTTTTACTGAGATTGAGATACATGACTTAAAATTGACAATAACAAGTGATGGAATTGTGTACGTTATGGATTTCCCCGTTTCCCTACTGTTAAGTTACGAACTAATGTTAAGTTTCTAGTTTGACAAGTTATTTTCATTCACTTCAACTTAACTTTCATCCTTTGATTATCTACCTTAATACCAAGAGATGTCGACTAGGACTCCTGATAGAGCTATCAATCCAGATCAGTGGGTCGTGCACAAATTTGGCGGTACATCGGTAGGAAGCGCATCCTGCATGAGGAAATGCATCGACATCATCAAGCCCATGACGAGGATACAGAGAGTAGCTGTGGTGGTGTCTGCGATGGGTGGCAAACCGAAGGTTACTGATCTCTTACTCGATATGGTCCATGCAGCTGCAGCAGGTAGGAATGACGAAATATCCCGCAATATGGAGATTATTCAGACAAAGCACAGGGAATGCGTTACAGACATGTTGAGAGATGCACCATCGATTCAACAATCTATCCTCTCCAAGATCGAGTCGGACCTAAAGGATATTTCCGATCTTCTGAGAGCAGTGCATTTGATGAGGATGGCACACGAGCAAATACTCGAGCTGGTGAGTGGATACGGTGAGATATGGTCTGCTACAATTATGGCAGAGGCCTTCCAACAAGAAGGCCTTCCCTTCAAGTTCCTCAATGCACGCGACGTGCTATTCATCAACGAGGACACCAAGGTCTATTGGAGCGAGTCCGAGGCTAAACTGTCTGAGTACATCATTCGTGCTGAGGAAGAGTTCTCCCTTACAGTTACAGATAGCTTCTCTGATTACAAAGGAGCTAATCCACTCATAATGGTGCCACACTTACTCATCACCGGATACGTTGCGTCGACATTGGATGGAGTGGCAACCACATTGAAGCGCGATGGTAGTGATTACAGTGCCTCTATCTTCGGTAAGATGTTGCGGAGCACGTCCATCACTATATGGACAGACGTGAGTGGAGTCTACTCTGCCGATCCGCGCCGAGTTCCTGAGGCGCAGATCCTGCCCGAGGTTTCATTCACTGAGGCGATTGAGCTAGCATACTTCGGAGCGAAAGTGATCCATCCCAAAACGTAAGTACAGTCCTGCTTTGATCTCGTTGCTTGCTTGTGATGCAACTTCTCTTGGAATGTATCAGTAGCTGACAGTATATCATCCATCAATGTATAGGATGACTCCCGCCATCGAAGCCAGCATCCCCATCTATATTAGAAACACATTCGAGCCTGAGTTGAAGGGTACTCGGATCTACTTATCGTCTCCCCCGGAGAAACGTATCATCGAACGCACTGTCTGTGGCTTCACTACAGTAGACAACATATCGTTGCTTAATATCGAAGGGACTGGTATGATCGGCGTGCCTGGAGTAGCTCATCGACTGTTCGGAGCATTGACTAAGAGCGATATATCAGTGATGTTCATCGCTGCCGCCTCGTCTGAGCATAGTATCTGCTTTGCCACGAACACCATCTATTCCGAAAAAGCTTTGGATGCTATCAAGGAAGCTTTTTTCTACGAGTTGAAGCAAGGATTCATCTCCAATATCACTGTCATCAACGGCTGCTCTATCATCGCAGCAGTGGGAGAGAGCATGTGTCATACACCTGGTGTGGCGGGTCTATTCTTCGGAGCTTTGGGTAATGCCTCAGTCAACTTGTTGAGTATATCACAGGGCTGTGATGAGCGAAATATATCTGCAGTGGTATATACTAGCGATGCAACACGTGCCCTACGCGCTGTTCATTCTGCCTTTTGGTTATCTTCGGTCGAATTGAACATTGGTATCGTGGGCACTGGTAGAGTGGGATGTGCTTTGCTGCAGACCTTGATCGACAACTTGAACATGCTGGAGAACAGGTTGGGTATTAAGATCAAGATTAGAGGCGTTGCTAACTCAAGGAGAATGCTACTCGGAGAAGACTTGTCTGGATCTTTGAGAGATGTGTTGAGTTACTTCGACACTGCCAATAGGACATCCCCTCACATGATGCGCAAGAACAGTTCGTTGAACTCTATGCAAGAGTTGGAGCAAGCCCTCTGCTGTGGTGGTAGCTCCTCTGACCACGATAAGAAGGATACCGATCTAGAGCTATTCCTGGAGCATATCAAGTCAGGCCCTACCCCGCATTCGATTATAGTTGACGCCTCGTCGAGTTTCCAAGTCGCTGAGCAGCATCCGTCGTGGCTTTTGGCTAGAGCACATGTTGTGACAGCTAACAAACTCGCATTATCAGCCAACTTAGATCTATACAATTCTCTATTCTCAGCGCTGCGTACATCCCATCATATGTACATGTCCGAGGTAACAATCGGAGCATCGTTGCCTGTGCGTACAACTCTGAACGACATCCTCTGTAGCGGCGATGCGATCCATGCCATTGTGGGTATCATGAACATATCAGCCAACACCGTCGTCCGTGATATCTCTGAGGAGGGTCTCACCTTCACTCAGGCCCTGATCAAGACGTATAAGACTGGCATCTTCGAGGATGACCCCTTTAGTGATTTGAATGGATCCGATTCTGCAGTTAAGGCCCTTATCATCAGCAGAGAGCTAGGCTATGCAACGACGCTGAACGACTTGGTCGTAGAGCCTGTTGCGAAGACCCGTATCATCGATTCCTGGAGCAAGATTACTGACGAGTTCGCTGAAGAAGACAAAGAGTATGCAACCAGAGCGGAGAATGCTGCGAAGAAAGGATGTACTCTGCGATACATACAGCGCATCGAGTGCGATCCTCCCGCGCAGCATGGTCTCGACAGGAAGGGCTGCACCATCAAAGTGACGTCTAGGCTGGAGGAGGTGCCCATGGATTCAACGCTCGCTCAAGTGAAGGGATACATGTACCAGGTGTCATTCCACACCGATCGGTACTCGCAGTCTCCTCTGACAATACAGGTTAGCTACTATCCTCCCTTCACTCTTGTTGTTCGTGCAGCTAACTGATCGTGATCGTTCTTTCCATTAGGGCCCTCTCACTGACCCTGCTGGCACTGCGTCTGGTCTGATTGCTGATATCTTGCGCATATCCAAGTCCATTGGAGCCAAGGACAGAGGTCCCACAATACTTAAGAGTCCAGAGGAGGATAACTGAGTAGACTATCTGAAGTTATTCCTGCTGCTACTATATTACTGCTGCTGTTGTGATGCTATAACATTATGCGATGAGTGCTGATGACTATCGATGTGTTAGATTAGTAGCTTAATCGAACTAGAATGCGCAGTGGACATATGATGTGCATGTTTCCTAACAGGTCTCATGTAAAGCTATGATGGACGGCGAGCCTTCAACTCGATATCCTACGATGACTATGAATGTGTCACCTTCCTCCAGGTGTGTGAATGACAGTAGTTATCTTATCTATTCTAAGAATCCTTCTTACGCTCAGCACTTTCAAGCAGCTCCTTATCCCTCTGATAGCTCTCAGCTAGCTCCCGCACGGTGGGCATGGCGGTCTCAGCCTTGGGGTAAGATATGTAGTTCAAGCTCAGGATGAGGGATTTCATCGTCTCGGGGTTGGCGTAGATCGTCGACGCTGCGATGGGTATCAGCACATAGCAGGAGAACTTGAACACCTCCAGTGCAGTCGACTGCTTCCAAAACACATTCTTGAATCCATGGAAGAACTTCGTTCTCATTTCTGAGATGATTAATAACTGTACGTAACGTACGTAGTCTTCGTAACTTTACCATCCCTTGCATTATTGTTAACTACAATATCTAGGATTAACAGAATCATGCAATGATTTCACGATGTGCAAGTATTTTCTTTTTGCTCACCTCACTATTTTTTCAAATCTTGTGGGCACTTGACACTTCGAACATAAAGGATTTCGAGATCAAATTAGGCGAGTCAGTAGGTAAGTCAATTTAGCAAGACTGCTACTGTTATTTCGGCTTTCTATTTATGAATACTCTGAACTTATATATCATGGTTCGGCTAGGTTTGCATCAGGACTCAAGTATTTCACACGATACTTTGGATCAAATTCTGAAGGGAGTGGAAAGTGGTAACAGAGACAACATCTACTTCTACGGCCTTTTGAAGCTGTACGGTATCTCGTTAAGTGCGGATGCAGCCATTGCAGCTCAGCACTTTCTGCGAGCAAGTAATCTGGGACATAAGGATGCCACTACTGCCTATGGCGTGATGCTGTTGACTGGACGAGGCATGCAGCGAGATCAGACCATGGCCATGAATTTCTTCCGGAGAGCAATGGAGATGGGGGATATGGTCAGTTATATGCTATGATTAATGCATAGTCATCACTCGTCTAACTTGACTAATATTGATGTTACTTCTTAGAACGCTCATTGGTTGCTTGGAAGGTGACTACAACAACCTCTCCCGTTACTACGCATGCTGATGATACTTTAATTGATAGTCTATTAACAGACGAAAAGTATGCCACACACGAGAATTACGTCGAGGCAGCAGCTCTCCTCCGTACCGCCATCGAGGGAGGTGCATCCAGGGCTTGCTACAACCTGGGCTTACTATACGAGTACGGCAAGGGAGTGCAGCAAAGTTATGAACTAGCACATAAGTACTATACACGTGGAATGGAGCAACATGATATCGACTCCATGTATAACCTGGCAATGCTCTATGCCTATGGAAGAGGGGTGACACAAGACTTCCATAAGGCACGTCAATTGTTGGAGATATCAGCTCAGATTGATCACCCACCCTCTGTGTATTACATCGGCATCTTCAAGACGTATGGTTATGCATCCGAAATCAACTACGAGCAGGCGATCAATTGGTTCGAGCGGGCCGCATCACTGGACGACTACCGCGTCAGTCACAAAGCGACTCAGGCCGCCGCAGAACTAAGGCAAGCCTTATCTTATGCTCAAGCTTACAACGAAGATTTGATGAATAAGTACCAGAGCAGAACGACGTCGTAGAGTAATTGTGGTTTTGCAAACCGTTTTAGTACAAGCAGCAGTTAACAACTGTAGAACAACAGACATAACTGACGATACAACCTGATTGATATCAAT
>Ga0164295_10001084_pt1 | contig 22498 bp, 18 predicted proteins | sample GEODES006metaG_FD_111798 | JGI IMG/M metagenome (GOLD analysis project Ga0164295, IMG submission 111798) | Oligotrophic lake water microbial communities from Sparkling Lake, Wisconsin, USA - GEODES006 metaG | ecosystem: Environmental > Aquatic > Freshwater > Lake | place: USA: Sparkling Lake... | reverse complement strand
CATCGAATAATCGATGTAGGCTGACTTCATTTCATCTTCAATATTAATAGGTATTAACTTTTCTCCGTCAGTCATAGGTATTTATTTAATTTTTACTCGTTTTTTTTAGACGTGCCAATATACGATTTTTTAACTTTTTTAAAAGTATAGTTTTTAAAAAAATCAAAATACTTATCAACAATAATTGAAAAAAAATTTAATAAATAAATAGGTAATTTGCTTTTATTTCTCGTTTTTTTTTTGTCAATTAGCAGTATGCATAGTACCTATAAAAAATTCATAATATTGTGCTCACGTTTTAAATAGTTTAAAGATTTTATGGAAGATAATTTTTCGCCAAGAGTTAAAGATGTTATACAATTCAGTAAAGAAGAAGCCTTACGTTTAGGGCATGATTTTATTGGTACTGAGCACCTAATTTTAGGTATGCTGAGAGATGGAAATGGAAGTGCAATTGATATTTTAAATTTTTTAAATATTAACTTTGATTTACTTAGAAAAAAAGTAGAGATTTTAAGTCCAGCTAACCCGAATGGACTGTCAACAAACGATAAAAAAAACTTACACTTAACCCGCCAAGCAGAAAGAGCATTAAAATATACTTTTTTAGAAGCAAAAGTTTTCAATACCACATCAATTAGCACAGCATTATTGCTGTTATGTATGCTAAAAAATGAAAACGACCCTACAACTAAGTTACTGAACAAGTTAAAAATTAATTATGATAATGTAAAAGATATATATATGAGTCTGAATTCTAACGAAAATGAAGATATTTTTAAAGAAACACCAAGAGCTGAAAATTTTGATTCTGGAGAAGAAAATTATAAAGAAGACATGCCAAATCCAATAAGTAATAGCGGAAATAAAACTACGAAAAAGTCGAAAACACCTGTTTTAGATAATTTCGGTAGAGATTTAACAGAAATGGCAGAAGAGGGTAAATTAGACCCCGTTGTAGGACGAGAAAAAGAAATTGAACGCGTTTCTCAAATTTTGAGTCGTAGAAAGAAAAACAACCCACTATTAATTGGAGAACCTGGAGTTGGTAAATCTGCAATTGCGGAAGGTTTGGCTATTATGATTGTTAAGAAAAAAGTTTCGCGTATATTATTTAATAAACGCGTTGTAACCCTGGATTTAGCATCATTGGTTGCTGGTACGAAATATCGCGGTCAATTTGAAGAACGCATGAAAGCGGTAATGAATGAACTAGAAAAAAATGATGATATTATTCTATTTATAGATGAAATTCATACTATTGTTGGAGCTGGCGGCGCTACAGGTTCGCTTGATGCAAGTAACATGTTTAAACCCGCTTTAGCAAGAGGAGAAATCCAATGTGTGGGTGCTACAACTTTAGACGAATATCGACAATACATTGAAAAAGATGGCGCATTAGAACGACGTTTTCAAAAAGTAATTGTAGAGCCAACAACCGTTGATGAAACCATACTAATTTTGAATAATATTAAAGGAAAATACGAAGACCATCATAACGTAAGATATACACCTGAAGCAATTGAAGCTTGTGTAAAGCTTACTAGCCGCTATATGACAGACCGTTTTTTACCCGATAAAGCTATTGACGCTTTAGACGAAGCGGGTTCTCGTGTGCACATTACTAATATTGAAGTACCAAAACAAATTTTAGAGCTGGAAAAACAATTAGAAGAAGTTCGCGAATTGAAAAATTCCGTAGTTAAAAAACAAAAATTTGAAGAAGCTGCCAAATTACGTGATGATGAAAAGAAAATTGAAAAAGAGTTAGCCATTGCACAAGAAAAATGGGAAGACGACGCTAAATTAAACCGTGTAGAAGTAACGGAAGACAATGTTGCTGATGTGGTGTCTATGATGACTGGAATACCTGTAAATAGAATTGCGCAAACAGAAACCAATAAATTAGCTAAACTACCGGAACTAATAAAAGGAAAAGTAATTGGACAAGATGAAGCAGTACAAAAAATAGCCAAATCCATTCAAAGAAATAGAGCAGGTTTAAAAGATCCTAATAAACCAATTGGTTCATTTATATTTTTAGGCTCTACAGGTGTAGGAAAAACGCAATTAGCTAAAGTGTTAGCCAAAGAACTATTTGATTCTGAAGAAGCTTTAGTTCGTATCGACATGAGTGAATACATGGAAAAATTTGCGATTTCACGTTTAGTTGGAGCACCTCCAGGATATGTAGGTTACGAAGAAGGCGGTCAGTTAACCGAAAAAATTAGAAGAAAACCTTATGCGGTTGTCTTGTTAGACGAAATAGAAAAAGCCCATCCAGATGTTTTTAATATGATGTTACAAGTATTAGACGATGGTTTTTTAACAGATAGTTTGGGTAGAAAAATCGATTTTAGAAATACCATAATCATCATGACATCCAATATTGGTGCGCGTCAATTAAAAGATTTCGGTCAAGGTGTTGGTTTTGGAACGGCTGCAAAAACAGCTCAAGCAGATGAATACAGCAAATCAGTAATAGAAAATGCCTTGAAAAAAGCATTTGCACCTGAATTTTTAAACCGTATCGATGATGTAGTTGTATTCAATAGTTTAGAAAAACACGATATTGATAAAATTATCGATATTGAAATGGAAAAACTTATTTTACGAATTAAAGATTTAGGATACACATTTACCATTTCTGAAAAAGCAAAAGATTTTATCGCTGAAAAAGGATTTGACAAACAATTTGGAGCTCGACCATTAAAAAGAGCCATTCAAAAATATGTGGAAGATGCACTTGCCGAAGAAATAATAACTTCTAAAATTCACGAAGGTGATAATATTTTTATGGATTTAGAGGAAGCTTCACAAGAACTAATTGTAACAGTTATGAAGACAAAAAAACCTGCTAAGTAGCAGGTTTTTTTTTACAAATAAATTTTCGATAAATATTTCTATACTTTATGTATTGCATAAAAAAAAGACACCCCTAAAGGATGTCTTTAATATTTTAATGTAGTATAAATACTAGTTAATTTTGATAGCTAAACCTGCCATAAAATTAATTCCGCCAACACTTCTTTTTTGAGTGTAAGAACCACCATCATACTTATAATCTCCTGATAAACTAGCTCCATCATATCCTAATTGAATATTTCCTCCAACTTTTTCCCAATAATAATAGTTTAAACCAAAATTAATACCGTATGATAAACCTGAAGCTTTATAAGAATCAGTTGATAGATCAAAACCAGCAAATTTATCAGTAGCTGAAGCAAAACCAACATTTACTCCTCCATAAATATTTAAGTCGTCATCATTAAGAATATAATATCTTGATTGAGCACTAACGTTAAATAAAGACATTGTTGTAGTATTAAAAATATTTTCTGTAGTTAATAAACTTTGTGGAGTTAAAACATAAGAACCAGTTGTTAAACCAAGACCAACACTTATTTTATCATTTAAACCATAATGAACATTTAAACCATAAGTTCCAGAAGCAAAATCATATTTATCTTCGTACGATTTGTTGTCCTCTGTATATTTATCAGTTGCATTTCCACCAAAAGCAAAACCTCCTAATAAATTAATGTGAATTGTTCCTTCGCTATTCGATTGAGAATAACCTAGTAATGAAACTGCAAAAGCAGCTACTAATAATACTTTTTTCATAATTTTTTTAATTTAGTTTTTTAAAATTTTTTCAAATATATAAAAATTATTTATTCAAAAAAATTATTTCTTTAAAAATGGCAATTTAGTAACTTTAGCTTTAATGTCTTTATTTCTAATTCTAATATAAATTTCAGAATCTGGTGTGGCTAATGCTGTTGGAACATATCCCATTCCTATAGCAACACCAAGACTTGGCGATTGTGTTCCAGAAGTTACAATTCCTACAACATTTCCATTAGCATCTGCAATTTCATAATCATGACGAGGAATGCCTCTATCAATCATTTCAAAACCAACTAATTTCTTAGTAACACCGGCTTCTTTTTGTTTTTTTAAGTTTTCTGAATTCGTAAATTCTTTTTCAAATTTAGTAATCCAACCCAAACCAGCTTCTAAAGGAGAAGTGGTGTCATTAATATCGTTTCCGTACAAACAGAATCCCATTTCCAAGCGTAAGGTATCGCGAGCGGCTAAACCAATTGGTTTAATTCCGAAAGCCGCTCCTGCTTCAAAAACTTTCGCCCAAATAGTAGTTGCATATTCATTTTTAAAATAAATTTCAAATCCTCCTGAACCCGTATAACCTGTAGCAGAAACAATTACATTTTGTTTTCCAGCAAATTCACCAATTTGGAACGTATAATATCCCATATTTACTAGATCAATTGAAGTTAAACTTTGCATTGCTTCAGCAGCTTTTGGACCTTGAATAGCTAATAACGAATAATCATCCGAAAGATTTTGCATCTCCACACCTAAATCATTATGTTTAGAAATCCAATTCCAATCTTTCTCAATATTAGACGCATTTACGACTAACATATAATGATTGTCTGCGATTTTGTATATGATTAAATCATCAACTATTCCGCCATCGTTATTTGGTAAACAAGAATATTGCGCTTTTCCATCCACTAATTTAGAAGCATCATTAGAAGTAACTTTCTGAATTAAAGCCAAGGCATTTTCACCTTTTAAAAAAAATTCTCCCATGTGCGATACATCAAAAACCCCAACTCCAGTTCTTACCGTTTCGTGTTCTACGTTTACTCCTTCATATTGAACAGGCATATTGTAACCTGCAAACGGAACCATTTTTGCCCCTAAACTTTCGTGAATAGCTGTTAATGCTGTATTTTTCATTGTACGATTTTATAAAATTTAAAGTTGCTAATGTATTGAAAATTCTTAAAAAAATAAAGCCAAAAACCTATAAATAGTAAGAAATTCACAAAATATTGTTTTAATACTGAAAATAGTTGCATTTTAGAATTTGTTTGTAGAATTTTGACAGCTAAAACAAAATAAAATGCATTACATAGATTCATCCGTACTTACTATAGAAAAAGTTAGAGAAATTATTTTTGAAGGAAAAAAAATAGCCCTTTCAGAAGAAGCTATCTCAAAAATAGAACGATGCAGAACGTATTTAGATGAAAAAATGGTTTCTAACGATACAGCTATTTACGGAATTAACACTGGTTTTGGCTCGTTATATAATATAAAAATTTCGACAGAAAATTTAACCAAACTTCAAGAAAATTTAATGAAATCGCACGCTTGTGGTACCGGTGAGGAAGTACCGCACGAGATTGTAAAGATCATGTTGTTGTTAAAAATTCAATCTTTAAGTTACGGACATTCCGGTGTGCAATTAGAAACCGTTAATAGATTAATTGATTTTTATAATCATGATATTTTGCCTATCGTTTTTACACAAGGCTCATTAGGAGCAAGTGGCGATTTATCACCATTAGCTCATTTATGTTTACCCTTAATTAACGAAGGAGAAGTATATTACGATGGATTTCGTCAACCCGCACATAAAGTGTTAGAAAAATTGAACTTATCTCCTATTACATTAAAATCAAAAGAAGGCTTGGCTTTATTAAACGGAACACAATTTATGAGCGCTTATGGCGTGTATAATTTAATTCAAGCTGATAAATTAGCGCATTTAGCAAATATTGTATCCGCAGTTTCTTTAGAAGGATTTGATGGAAGGAAAGAGCCTTTTAACGAATTAATTCATTTAGTACGACCACATAATGGGCAGATAGCAACCGCAGCGCATATGTTAGAATTATTAGAAGATAGTAAAATTATTGCACAACCCAAAAAACATGTGCAAGATCCGTATTCTTTTAGATGTATTCCGCAAGTTCATGGTGCGTCAAAAGATGTTATTGACCATGTAAAAAAAGTATTTACTACCGAAATTAATTCGGTAACAGACAATCCAAATATTTTTGTAGGTGAAGATGAAATTATTTCTGGTGGAAATTTTCATGGACAACCCTTAGCAATGGCTTTAGATTATTTAGGAATTGCTTTAGCAGAATTAGGAAGCATTTCAGAAAGAAGAACCTATCAATTAATTTCTGGTTTAAGAGAATTACCTGCGTTTTTAATAAGTAATCCGGGATTAAATTCTGGATTTATGATTCCACAATATACCGCGGCAAGCATTGTTAGTCAGAACAAACAATTAGCAACGCCTGCAAGTATCGACAGTATTGTATCCAGCAATGGACAAGAAGATCATGTAAGTATGGGGGCAAATGCAGCTACAAAAACACTGAAAATTGTTGAAAATTTAGAACGCATTTTAGCCATTGAATTATTTAATGCTTCACAAGCTATCGAATTTAGAAGGCCTTTAAAATCAAGTGATTTCATTGAAATGTTTGTAAAAACCTATCGTGAAGAAGTGCCTTTAGTTACAGAAGATAGAATTTTACATTATGACATTGAAAAATCAATTCATTTCTTGAAGAGTTTTCAAGTGGAAATAAACTAATCCATATTTCGTTTCGGTCTTTTGACTAATTCTCCTTGGCAATTTGGACAGATACCAGCCATTTCTACAGCGCAAGATTCACAAAATGTACATTCATAACTGCATATACAAGCTTCTGATTGCATATGCAACGAAATATTGCATTTCTCGCAAGAGGATTTGTATTCCAACGCCATTATTTATTTTTATTTTTTAGAAGATAAATTAGTATTGTGGCTCCAAAAATAACTTCTAACACTACGCCAATATTAAAAATTAATGTGGCACCTGGCCATTCCATTATTTTAAACAAAGCACCAAAGGCAACAACAAAACTGCAAGCTATAATAATTAATAACAGCTTTTTGAAATTATTTTGCATATTTTACTTAAAATTTTTTTCAATAGCTTTTATCATTTCTCCTGCAATATCTTTTTGAGTGGCACCTTCAATTCCTTCAAGTCCTGGAGATGAATTCACCTCTAATAATAGAGGTCCTTTTGTTGAACGAATAATATCTACTCCAGCCACTTTTAAATTCATTGCTTTAGCAGCTTTGATTGCAATTCTTTTTTCATCAGGAGTAACTTTTACAATTGAGGCCGATCCGCCCAAATGAATATTTGCACGAAATTCTCCTGGAGCCGCCTCTCTTTGCATGGCTGCTACCACTTTTCCGTCTACTACAAACAAACGTAAATCTTTTCCATTAGCCTCCTTAATGAATTCTTGTACTAAAATATTGGCATTCAAACTTTTAAATGCATTAATAACGGATTCGGCTGCTTTTTTAGTTTCTGCCAAAACGACACCTTTTCCTTGTGTTCCTTCTAATAATTTCACAATTAATGGTGAACCTCCAACCATTTTTATTAAATCGTCTGTATCTAATGGTGAATTTGCAAAACCCGTTGTTGGGATATCTACTTCGTTGTTTAATAACAATTGTAATGAAAAAAGTTTGTCTCTTGATTGTGTTATGGCAGCTGCATTGTTTAAAACATATACTTTTAGCGCTTCAAATTGTCTGGTAAGTGCACAACCGTAATAGGTCATACTTGGTCGAATACGAGGAATTATGGCATCAAAATCTTTTAAAACCAAACCACCACGATAGTGAATTTCAGGATTAGATGCACTTAATTTCATATAACAATATTTGATGTTCAAAAAATGCATTTCGTGTCCTCGCATTTCTCCTGCTTCAATAATTCTTCGGTTACTATACAACTCTGGATTACTCGCTAATAGACCTATTTTTAACCCTTTTTTCTCAGGTTCATTATAATAATATTCTTTTAAGCTTTCTGATGTGGGTTGGCCTAATTCAAACTTTTTTTCAGGGTCAACAATTAGTCTTCCCACCATTGCCTCTCTTCCTAGCAACATTCTGAAACCCATTGAATCTCTATTAGTAAGTGTAACCTCAACTTGCCAGTTATGATTTCCCAAACCTACTTCTGTTCGAATTACATATCGCTTTTCTCTGGTTCCATTTGAGCTTTTTATGATTCGTTGATCGACTAATTGTGCTTCACAATGAATAATAGATTTTGAATTATTTTGGATTGGATTAATATCAAATTTTAGCCAATCTTCACCATTCTTATCAAATACTTTGATATCAATAGCATGTAATGCGGATGTTTTAGCTCCTGAATCTACTCGTGCTTTTATTGCGGGAATTCCTAATTGTGGGAACGAACACCATTCTTCACTTCCAATTAATGTTTTATCTTGCATTTGAAAATAATTTAAAATCTAATGTACTATTATTTTTATTTTAATACGATATATTATTGTTGTTTTTTTGGAAATATATTGTCCTCCTTTTTTACGTCTGCCATTAAATCACTTGTATCAATAACTACAGATTTTATATTACCTTTTTGTAAGTCAATTTCTAATGTATACGTTGGTATAGCCCAATCCCATCCTAATAAAACGTTTCTTTTTAAAGTAAACGGATTTGATTTTTCCCAACGCATTAAGGTATTTGGAATATAAAAATACTCTTTAGTACCGTTTTCAAATTCTACAATTACATCTAAAGGCATTGGCATTCTACCTTTTCTTTCAAAAGTAATTTTATTATTTTCCACCGATTTAATGGCGTAATCAATTGTATTTGTGGTTTGCGTCCATTCATTTAGATACCAATCTAAGTTGGCTCCCGAAATTTTTTCGGCAGTTCGCTTGATGTCATTAGGCGTTGGATGTGTAAATTTATAATCTGAATAATATTTTTTTATGGTTTTGTCTAAATTTTCTTGTCCAATGATATACCCCAATTGTGCTAAAAATATTTCACCTTTACTATATGCACCAATACCATAGGATTGGTTAAAATCGTATCTATCCGCGTGCGTCGTTAACGGTTGTTCTTTTCCTGAATTGGCTAAAAAAACATAGTTATTGTAGGAATCTGCAAAAGGACTTTCTGGCTCTTTTGGTGGTAAAATTTGGTTCATAGCCAAATTAGAAATATAAGAAGTAAAACCTTCATCCATCCAACAATGTTTTGATTCATTAGTAGCTAAAATATGTTGAAACCAACTATGCGCAAATTCATGTGCGGTTACACCAACCAAACTGCCATAACTTCTATTTCCTGTAATCAAAGTACACATGGCATATTCCATACCCCCATCGCCACCTTGAATAACAGAATATTGTTTGTACGGATATTGTCCTACATTTTTATTGAAATACGCTAATAATTCAGCCGTTTTAGGCTGCATTTTTTTCCAATTTTCTAGATTTTCTTTCTTATTTTTATAAAAGAAATGCAATTCGGTTTCATTTTCACCCATAATTTTATCATGAATGTATTCTGGATCGGCTCCCCAGGCAAAATCATGAACGTTTGGGGCAATGAAATGCCAAGTTAAGGATGTAGTTTTTTTAGGATAAGTAACCACAACTCCTGCATCTTCGTATCCTTTTCCAATTTCATTTTTATTTTGAAGATACCCAGTACTTCCAATGGTATAATCTTTGTCTAAAGTAATTTTAACATCAAAATTTCCCCAAACACCATGAAATTCTCTTGCTATATACGTATCTGCATGCCATCCTTCAAAATCATATTCAGCCATTTTAGGATACCATTGCGTCATAGAAAGCGCTACATTTTCTTCTGAATTTCTACCAGAACGACGAATTTGAAGCGGCACTTGCCCATCAAAATCTAATGTAAAAGTGGAACTTGATTTTGGTAAAATTGCCTGTGGTAAAGTAACTTCTAATATAGTGCCTACAACTCTACTTTGAGCTGCCACGCCGTTTTGTTTACAATTTGAAACCAACAAATACCCGATTTCGTTTGGCTTTAAAGTACTAATTCTGCTTTCTTTTATTTCTTTTTTATCTTTTGTAAATTTACGAACCATGCGTTTGTCTGGATCTGAAATAGATTGCAAACGCATATCCATAGCACTTCCTGGCTGAAACGCATTTGGATACAAATGAAAAAAAACTTTCTTTAACGTATCGGGAGAATTATTGGTATATATTAGTTCTTGCGTTCCTTTATATTGGTATTTTTTTACATCCATATTTACATTCATTTTATAGTCAACATGTTGTTGCCAATATCCTGAATTTGGATTGTTTTGTGCAAAAGAAATCCCTGTTAAAAGAAGTAAAAAGTATTTTAATGTATTTTTCATTTGTAATAATTTGACTTAAATAAGATAACCACAAAGATAAACGAGCACGATTATCTTTGTGGTTATTATTTTTTTTGATTATTTTTTTGTCATTTTTTCAGCTAATAATAACGCGTTGTAGGCGTTTACTATTTTTCCTGATTTAGAAATTTCAGAAAAAATTGCTTTATTATTATCTTCACCAACAGAAATCATATTTTTTAACAATATACCACTTTCCATAATAATTTGTTTCACCTCTATAGCTGTTAAACTTGGATAGTAAGATCGAATTAATGCCACCACACCTGCCACATTTGGCGAAGCCATTGAAGTACCTTGTAAATATTCATAGGTATTTAAAGGAGTCGTTGCATAAATTTTTTCACCTGGAGCAAAAATATCAACATTATTTTTTCCATAATTAGAAAAAGATGCTACCATTTTAGATCCGTAATCTGGAGTAAGAGCACCAATAATTAAAACGTTTTTAGCAAATTCAGGGGAATTATCGTACGTATCATTTGGATATTTATTCGTCACATCTAAATCATACGATTCGTTTCCTGCAGCAATTACTAAAAGTACATCTTTAGATTCTGCATATTTTATGGCATCAATTACTAATTCTTTATTTTGAGAGAAATATTTTCCAAAAGAACCATTGATAACTTTTGCTCCATTGTCTACAGCATATCGAATACCTAAAGCAATATCTTTATCATATTCATCACCATCAGGAACTGCTCGAATAGCCATGATTTCTACAACTGAACTAGCCACACCATCACCCCCTTTTTTATTTCCTCTTAATTGCGCTACAATACCTGCTACATGCGTACCATGTTTTGCTTCTTTTGGCTCAGGACCTACCACATTATTATTGCCGTACTTTCTATCATTAATATCATCTGGATTGTCGCCAACTATTTTTCTGCCATCGTATTCTACATTCAAATTATAATTTAATTGTCCATAAACATGGTCTTTATAATCAATAATTTCTTTATCAAATTCAGATTTTGTCATACCAGTTAAAAACTGAGAAAACATCGCTTTAGCTTGTAATAAACTTTGCTCTTTAGTTTCAATTTTTTTTACTTCTTCTAAGGTAAAATCATCTTTTTTTAGATACGATTTAATAGCCTTTTCAGCGTTTAAAATCATATCTAATTGCTGCTTATCTTGTTGCAAACCTTTAAGCTCTTCATCTAATCTAGCTTTTGCTTTGCTATATTCTGGAGTACTTGGTCCTCTTTTTACAATACGAGTCATTTCTAATTGTTCATGAATAGCATCGCCTAAAAAATTCCAACCATGAATATCATCTATGTATCCATTATTATCGTCATCAACGTTATTTCCAGCAATTTCTTTTGGATTGGTCCAAATAACAGATTTTAAATCTTCGTGATTAATATCTACACCAGAATCTACAATTCCAACGATAACTTTTGTTCCTTTTTTACCTTTTAATACTTCTGCATAAGCTTTATCCACACTCATACCTGGCACTGTGTCTTTTACTAAGTCCAAATGACTCCAACGTTGCAAGTCTTTTTCTTTTAACGGAGTAGTTTTTAATGGCATTCTATCAATATTCTCAATCGGAGTTGAAACCATTTTGGCTGAACCGCATCCAGATAAAACAAGTACTAAAGCAAGTGATAGAAATAAAGGTTTAAATTGAATTTTCATTTTTTATAAATTTTATTAATTTTAATAATTAGTATTTTTTAAAGGTTTGTTACAGGAATAAAACACTAAAAGATATCTTCACATTTTAATATTTCTTTTAATCTTACCCCTTTTTCTGTTTTTTCTACAGTAATAATTTGATTATGTGCGTCATGCTCTAAAAACAAATAGTAATTATTTTCAGCAGCTGCATTCATAAATTTGGTTTTTTCGTCCATTGTTAAAAGTGGTCTTGTATCATATCCCATAACATAAGGGATAGGAACGTGCCCGGCAGTTGCTAATAAATCGGCACAAAAAACAATTGTTTTTCCTTTATAAATAATGTGTGGAAGCATTTGTTTTTCGGTATGACCGTCTGCAAAAAAAATGCCAAAATCTAATTCTGAAGTTGCAAGATAATCACCATCAGTGCGATTAACAAATTTCAACTGACCACTTTCTTGCATAGGCAAAATATTTTCAATCAAAAAAGAAGCTTTTTCCCGAGAATTAGGTTTTGTTGCCCATTCCCAATGGTTTTTATTTGTCCAATAATTGGCGTTTTTAAATGCTACTTCATAACCTGTTTTATCGTTATTCCAATTTACTGAACCTCCACAATGATCAAAATGCAAATGCGTCATGAAAACGTCTGTAATATCATCTTTATGAAATCCAAATTTTGCCAAAGACGTATCCAAACTTTCATCTCCCCAAAGAGAGTAATAGCCAAAAAATTTATCGGATTGTTTGTTTCCCATTCCAGTGTCTATTAATGTCAGTTTATTTCCATCTTCAATTAGTAAACATCTGGCAGCAATATCTATTAAATTATTCGCATCAGCCGGATTGGTTTTATTCCATATGGTTTTGGGAACAACACCAAACATAGCTCCACCGTCTAACTTAAAATTTCCTGCCTCGATTGGATATAATTTCATGATTTATATTTTTTGCCAAATTACAAAAATTTCAATAAAAGAAAACTATGAAAATATAAGTTATAAAAATGTTATCAAACCTTGTAAAAAGTATTTTTAGGTTTATCTTTGCAGAGTTAATTTAGACAAAATCAAAATAAGGATTACAAAACCAATAAAATTAATCACTAAGTTATGATAAAAGTATCTGAATCTGCAAGTAAAAAAATTATTGATATGATGAAGGAAGAAGGTTTTGATGCTGCTACTGATTACGTTCGTGTTGGCGTAAAAAGTGGTGGTTGTTCTGGACTTTCTTATGAATTAAAATTTGATAAAGAGTTAGGTGAAAATGATAAAGTTTTTGAAGACAGTAATGTCAAAATTGCTGTTGAAAAAAAATCATTTTTGTATTTAGCAGGAACTATTTTAGAATTCTCAGGAGGATTAAACGGAAAAGGATTTGTTTTTAATAACCCAAATGCGCAAAGAACATGTGGTTGTGGAGAAAGTTTTTCGCTTTAAAATAAAGTTATAAGTTAAAATAACAACCAAATTATTAAACTTTTGACTTAAAAAATTTCAATAATAAAATGAGTAAATACACGGAAGACGATTTAAAAGTCGAATTAGAAAATAAAGAATACGAATACGGATTTTATACTGAACTAGAATCGGAAACGTTTCCTATTGGTTTAAATGAAGATATTGTGCGTGCGATTTCTAAAAAGAAAAACGAACCACAATGGATGACCGATTGGCGTTTAGAAGCATTCGCCGCTTGGAAAGAAATGGAAGAACCTGAATGGGCAAATGTTAAGTATACAAAACCCGATTTTCAAGCAATAGCCTATTATTCGGCACCAAAAAAATCGGATCCAAATAAAACCTTAGATGATGTGGATGCAGAGTTATTAGAAATGTACAAAAAACTAGGAATTTCTATCGACGAGCAGAAAAAAATGAATAATGTAGCAATGGATATTGTAGTGGATTCTGTTTCAGTAGCCACTACATTCAAAAAAACATTAGGCGAAAAAGGTATTATTTTTTGCCCAATATCAGAAGCTATTCATGAACATCCTGAGTTAGTTAAAAAGTATTTAGGAACTATTGTACCGCAAAAAGATAATTTTTACGCCGCTTTAAATTCAGCCGTTTTCTCTGATGGAAGTTTTTGTTACATTCCAAAAGGAGTGAAATGTCCTATGGAATTATCAACCTATTTTAGAATCAACCAAGGAGGAACAGGGCAATTTGAAAGAACTTTAGTAATTGCTGATGAAGGAAGTTATGTCTCTTATCTTGAAGGATGCACGGCTCCAAGTCGTGATGAAAATCAATTACATGCTGCAGTTGTAGAATTAATTGCATTAGATGATGCAGAAATAAAATATTCAACCGTTCAAAACTGGTATCCAGGAAATAAAGAAGGAAAAGGTGGAGTTTTCAATTTTGTAACCAAAAGAGGTTTGTGTGAGAAAAACGCAAAAATATCGTGGACACAAGTAGAAACAGGTTCTGCCGTAACATGGAAATATCCATCTTGTGTTTTAAAAGGGGATAATTCTATTGGTGAGTTTTACTCCATTGCCGTTACAAATAATTTCCAGCAAGCAGATACAGGAACAAAAATGATCCATTTAGGTAAAAACACCAAGTCAACCATTATTTCAAAAGGAATTTCAGCTGGAAAATCACAAAACAGTTACCGTGGATTGGTTCAAATAATTAAAAACGCTGACCATGCACGAAATTTTTCGCAATGTGATAGTTTACTTATGGGTAATAATTGTGGCGCACATACATTTCCATATATAGAAAGTAAAAATACAAGTGCCAAAATAGAACACGAAGCGACCACCTCAAAAATTGGAGAAGATCAAGTGTTTTATTGCAACCAAAGAGGTATTCCAACAGAAAAAGCAATTGCTTTAATTGTAAATGGTTTTAGTAAAGAAGTACTAAATAAATTACCAATGGAATTTGCAGTGGAAGCTCAAAAATTATTGGAAATTAGTTTAGAAGGTTCGGTAGGATAATCAAAATATAAATCAGAATAAAAACACATTCATACCATGTTACAAATTAAAAACTTACACGCTTCAGTAGAAGACAAAGAAATATTAAAAGGAATTAATTTAGAAGTAAAAGCGGGAGAAGTTCACGCGATTATGGGACCAAATGGTGCTGGAAAAAGTACCCTTTCGTCAATAATTGCTGGAAACGAAAATTATAACGTAACTGCTGGCGAAATTATTTTAGAAGGGGAAGACATCTCAGAATTAGCACCCGAAGAAAGAGCTCATAAAGGCGTTTTCTTATCTTTTCAATATCCTGTTGAAATACCTGGTGTTTCGGTAACGAATTTCATGAAAACGGCTATTAATGAATCGCGTAAAGCACGTGGACAAGAAGATATGCCTGCTAATGAAATGCTAAAATTAATACGTGAAAAATCAGAATTATTAGAAATCGATAGAAAATTCTTATCTCGTTCTCTTAACGAAGGTTTTTCTGGTGGAGAAAAAAAACGAAATGAAATTTTTCAAATGGCCATGTTAGAACCAAAATTAGCCATTCTTGACGAAACAGATTCTGGATTAGATATCGATGCCTTACGAATTGTAGCTAATGGAGTAAATAAACTAAAAAATGAAACTAATGCCGTTTTAGTGATAACGCACTACCAACGATTATTAGATTACATAGTTCCAGATTTTGTTCATGTGCTAATGGACGGAAAAATTGTCAAATCAGGTGACGCCTCTTTAGCTTTAGAATTAGAAGAAAAAGGGTACGATTGGATAAAAAACGAATTAGTGGAAAGTCAAAAGTCGTAAGTCAAAAAAAATGGAATTAAAAGAAAAAATACTATCGTCTTTTATGGCGTTTGAAGAAAAAATTACTGATGTAAACAACCCTTTACATGACATTAGGACTTTAGCAATAAAGAACTTTGAAAATAAAGGATTCCCAACTAGAAAGGAAGAAGCATGGAAATATACTTCATTAAATGCCATTTTAAAAAATGATTTTAGTGTATTTGCAAAAAAAGACAATGCAGTAGATTTTGCGGATGTAAAAAAATACTTCTTAAATGAAGTGGATACGTATAAACTGGTATTTGTTGATGGTATATTTAGTTCTCATTTGTCATCCACTACGCACGATGGTTTAGATGTTTGCTTAATGTCTTCGGCTTTAAATAAGCCAAAATACAAAATGTATATTGACGAATATTTCAACAAAATTGCGAATTTAGAAGATAGTTTAACTTCATTAAACACCGCTTTTTCTCAAGAAGGGGCATATATAAATATTCCAAAAAGTAAAGTGGTTGACAAACCTATTGAAATTTTATTTTTTTCAACTGGCTCTGAAGCAGCGTTAATGACGCAACCAAGAAATTTAATTATCGTAGGCGAAAATGCACATGTTCAAATTGTAGAACGTCATCAGAGTTTAAACAGCAATCCGGTGTTAACCAATTCAGTTACTGAAATATTTTCTCAAAAATACGCTAATGTAGATTATTACAAAATTCAAAATGATTTACAAACTGCGAATTTAATTGACAATACATACATAGCTCAAAAACAAGACAGTCATGTTTCGGTTCATACGTTCTCTTTTGGAGGAAATATTACCAGAAATAATTTAAACTTCTACCATCAAGGCGAACATATCGATTCTACTTTAAAAGGTATTACAATTATTGGCGACAAACAACACGTTGACCATTATACTTTAGTGCAACACGCTTCACCAAATTGCGAAAGTCATCAAAACTATAAAACTATTTTAGACGGAAGCGCAACTGGTGTTTTTAATGGTAAAATTTTCGTAGAAAAAGAAGCACAAAAAACAGATGCGTTTCAGCAAAATAATAATATATTGTTAAGTGATAAAGCGACTATTAATGCGAAACCTCAATTGGAAATTTTTGCAGATGATGTAAAATGCTCCCATGGTTGCACTATTGGACAGCTAGATGAAAGTGCGATGTTTTACATGCAACAACGTGGAATTGGCAAGAAAGAAGCCAAAGCATTATTAATGTATGCGTTTACAAGCGAAGTGACTAATAGCGTAAAAATTCCAGAATTAAGAAGTAAAATTGCTCGAATTATTGCCGATAAATTAGGAGTAAATATGGGATTTGATTTATAAAAATTATAAATTAGAACAAATAAAAAAAGCGGTTTCAATATTGAAACCGCTTTTTTTTACTCTTTTCTGTATTTTTTAGTTTCTTCAAAAACGTGTTCTAAAATTTTAGCGTCTTCCTCTGAAAATTCAACATTTCTTCTTGCCATTACAATTTTTGCAGTTTCAAACGCTTTTTTGGTTAAATAAGTTGTGAAACCACTTGCTCCGCCCCAACTGAAACTGGGTACAAAATTTCTTGGAAATCCTGCTCCAAAAATATTAGTACATACCCCAACAACTGTTCCTGTATTAAACATAGTATTTATCCCAGATTTACTATGGTCTCCCATCATTAATCCGCAAAATTGTAAACCTGTTTTAGCAAAATTTTCTGTTTCATAGCTCCATAATTTTACTTCTTCATAGTTGTTTTTTAAGTTACTATTGTTACTGTCTGCACCAATATTACACCATTCACCTAAAACAGCATTTCCTAAAAAACCATCATGTCCTTTATTAGAATAACCAAACAAAACCGAATTATTCACTTCTCCACCAATTACAGAATGTGGTCCAACCGTTGTAGCGCCATAAACTTTTGAAGCTAATTTTACTCTACCCGATTCACACAAAGCGAAAGGACCTCGAATAACAGAGCCTTCCATTATTTCAGCATTTTTACCAATATAAATAGGACCTGTAGATGCATTTAAGGTTACAAATTCTAATTTTGCCCCTTCTTCTATAAAAATATTTTCTGGTGCTATTACGTTTACCGATTTAGGAATCGGTTGTGAAAATCGGTCTTGAGTCAACAATTTGAAATCATCATAAATAGCTGCTTCATTTTTTTGAAAAATATCCCAAGTGTTTTCTATTTTAATGCATTCGTTTGAAAATTCAAGTACTTCAAAACTATCAAAATCGACTTCTTCTCCTTCTTTAGCATAAAAAGCCACAACTTCATCTTCTTGAAAAATCGCTTGATGGTGTTCCAAATTCTTAATCATTGCTATCAAAATATCATTTGGTAAAAATGAAGCGTTAATCATCACGTTGTTTTCCATTTCTACCATTGGCCATTTTTCTGACAAATAGTCTTCTGTAATAGATGTTATGGTAGAACCCAACTGTTTTTCCCATTTTTCACGAATGGTTAAAATTCCAACACGAATATCTGCAACAGGTCTTGTAAAGGTAAATGGCAACAAGGCATTACGATGAGGTCCATCAAAAAGAATATAGTTCATTGAAAAAGTTTAAAAGGTTTAATGAAAACTTAACGATTCAAATTTACAAAGAAATTTGACTAATAAAAATAAAAAAACCCCGAATACATTCGAGGTTTATTATTATTTAAAAATTTGAAATTATTTTTTTTCAAATTTAGCGTATTTCGTTTTGAATTTATCGATACGACCTGCAGTATCAATAAGCTTAGATTTACCTGTGTAAAAAGGGTGAGACGTTCTAGAAATCTCCATTTTGAAAACTGGATACTCGACACCTTCATGCGTGATTGTTTCTTTAGTTTCAACAGTTGATTTTGTGATGAATACATCATCGTTAGACATGTCTTTAAAAGCGACTAATCTGTAGTTTTCTGGGTGAATTCCTTTTCTCATTTTGTAAATCTTTAAATGTATGATTATAATTTGTTTCGCGGCTTTTTACAATAAAAAGGTGTAAACGCCTTATAACCTTTTGTTAATTATGTTTTTATTTTAGGGTGCAAATATAATACTATTACCCAATACTGCAAACAAAATATCATTATTTTTTATTTTGAAATCGCTTTGACTAAAAATCTGATACTAAAAGATTTATTACTTAAGAAAAATCTATGTAATTTTGTATCCGATTTGCGTGAGTGATTACTTCACATTGATTTAATTTTCATCGGAGTTCAGTGAACTTCGTTCGGAGTAGAAATCCTTTTTTTGTGGCTTTTTTCAAGACATAAAAAAAGATAGTAACGGATAGCACAACCTGAAAAGGCACGCCCAAAGAAAACAAGTATGTCTGATAGAAAAAAAGTAGCGTTTTATACACTAGGTTGTAAACTGAATTTTTCGGAAACCTCAACAATTGCCAGAAACTTCAATGATGAAGGTTTTGACAAAGTGGATTTTGAAGAAATAGCAGATATTTACGTAATCAACACGTGTTCGGTAACAGAAAATGCCGATAAGCAGTTTAAACAAGTGGTAAAAAAAGCGATGAAACTTAATGACAAAGCTTTTGTGGCCGCCGTAGGTTGTTATGCACAACTGAAACCAGAAGAATTAGCCGCTGTGGATGGTGTAGATTTGGTTTTAGGTGCGACAGAAAAATTTAAAATCACAGATTACATTAACGACCTATCCAAAAATGATATGGGCGAAGTACACAGTTGCGAAATTGAAGAAGCCGATTTTTATGTAGGCAGTTATTCAATTGGCGACAGAACGCGTGCTTTTCTAAAAGTGCAAGATGGTTGCGATTATAAATGTACCTATTGTACAATTCCTTTAGCGCGTGGAATTTCGAGAAGTGATGCCTTGGAAAATGTATTGAAAAATGCAAAAGAAATTTCAGAGCAAAACATAAAAGAAATTGTATTAACAGGTGTAAACATTGGCGATTACGGTAAAGGCGAATTTGGTAACAAAAAACACGAACATACGTTTTTAGAATTAGTACAAGAATTAGACAAAGTGGAAGGCATTGAAAGACTCAGAATTTCTAGCATTGAGCCTAATTTACTAAAAAACGAAACCATAGAATTTGTAAGTAAAAGTAGAACATTTGTGCCACATTTTCATATTCCCTTACAAAGTGGTAGCAATGAAATTTTAGGAAAAATGAAGCGCCGTTACCAACGTGAAATTTATACGGAACGCGTAAATAAAATTAAAGAAGTAATGCCACACGCGTGTATTGGTGTGGATGTAATTGTAGGATTTCCTGGTGAAACCGACGAGCACTTTTTAGAGACTTACAATTATTTAAATGAAATGGATATTTCGTATTTACACGTGTTTACATACAGTGAGCGCGACAATACGGAAGCCGCAAATATGCCAGGCGTTGTGCCAGCCAATGTAAGAAGCAAACGCAGTAAAATGTTACGCGGCCTTTCTGTAAAAAAACGAAGAGCGTTTTATGAAAGTCAGATTGGAACAATGCGTTCGGTTTTATTTGAAAACGAAAATAAAGAAGGGTATATTACAGGTTTTACTGAAAACTATGTAAAAGTAAAAACACCTTGGAACCCAGAATTAGCGAATACCTTACACGAAATTACACTTACAAAAATTGACGATGATGGTTTAGTAAGATTGAAATTTGTGAATGTGCCAGTTTAAACTACTAACAAACCTGAATTTCGCAATAAACTTATTTGTTTTGAAAACCAAAACAATTCAAAATCTTCAAACTGAGATTCAAAGTCTATTTTAATTTCTTTTAATAAAACTGGTTGGTTTGATACTGATTTTATAGTTTTTATTAGCCAATTTGCTTGGTCTTTTTCTAATGAAATTTCAAGTGTTTCCGTTTTAAAATGAAACGACAACTTAGCCATTTCCCAAGTAGTACCTTTTTTAGATTTAGTAAAATAATCTACTATTGGTAAATTACCTATCCAAATGATTTTAGAAGTTGGTTTTAACGAAAAATCTGTAGTTTCAAAAATGGCATTTTCTATGAAATCTGGTGATATCTTAGTGTTTGGAATCTTAAAATCAAACCACTCTTGCAAATCATAATCGAAACACAACCCGTGCATATAATTGAATAACGATTTTTTTAATCCAAAACTAAACTTATCGTGATTGATTCCTGTTTTATCCATAAACTGAATGTCGTTATTTGCAAAAGTAATTTCATTTTGTTGTGGAATTACGCCAAATTCGTCTGGATTCAATCCTACAGGAGAATGTGCCGTCATAGCAAATTGATGCCAAAAACCAGATTGAATAACACCTATTTGAAATAATTGTCTCACCATTTCTAAACTATCTACGGTTTCTTGAATAGTCTGAGTAGGATACCCGTACATCAAATATGCATGAACCATAATTCCAGCTTCGGTAAAATAATTCGTGACTTTAGCTACTTGTTCCACCGTTACGCCTTTTTTTATTAATTCTAACAATCTATCTGAAGCTACTTCTAATCCACCAGAAACCGCAATACAGCCCGAAGCTTTTAGCAATACACATAAATCTTTCGTAAAACTTTTTTCGAAGCGTATATTTGTCCACCAAGAAACCACCAATTTACGTTTAAGAATTTCCAAAGCCACTTCACGCATTAAAGCTGGTGGTGCCGCTTCGTCTACAAAATGAAAACCTGTTTCGCCAGTTTGAAGAATCAATTCTTCCATCCTATCGACAAGTATTTTTGCTGCAATAGGTTCATAAATTTTTATATAATCTAACGAAACATCACAAAACGTACATTTTCCCCAATAACAGCCGTGCGCCATTGTAAGTTTGTTCCAACGACCATCGCTCCATAAACTATGCATTGGATTGGCCATTTCAATTACAGAAATATATTTATCCAAAAATAAATCTGAATAATCTGGTGTACCAACATCTGATTGCTTGTAGTCTGATTTTGTAGTGTTATTTTTATAAACAACTTCCTTATTTTCTAATAAAAAAGTACGTTTAAATTCATTGGAATTTGGGTTTTGAATGTTGGAAATTAAAAGCTCCACTGGCAATTCGCCATCATCAAGCGTAATAAAATCGAAAAACTCAAACACTCTTTTGTCTTTTAGACTTCTTAATTCAGTATTTGGAAAGCCACCACCCATAGCAATTTTGACTAATGGAAAATGTATTTTAATATATTGTGCACATCGGAAAGCGCTATATAAATTTCCTGGGAAAGGCACCGATAGTAATACCAAATTAGGTTGAATTTCTCTAACTCTTTCCTCTAAAATTTTAAGTGTAATTTTGTCAATATGAGTGATTTCCTTTGAAAGTTCAGCATACATTTCATCAAATGAATTGGCACTTCTTCCCAATCGTTCAGCATAGCGACTAAATCCAAAATTTTCATCTAAACATTCCACAATAAAATCAGAAATATCTTCTAAATACAAAGTAGCTAAATGTTTTGCTTTGTCTTGCATACCCATATTCCCAAAAGCCCATTCCATGTCGTCTAACTGATTGAAACGAGACGCTTCTGGTAAAAAATTACCACTACATATTTGACGTGCTAACGTTGGATTCTTTCCTTGTAGAAAAGCAATTACCGCGTCAATTGTTGCAATATAAACATCCCAAAGCGAAAAAATTCTTTGTGAATTTTCAGAAAAATGGGCAATTTCACCGTCAGGAATTAAGTCACTTAAACCCTTTTTTGAAAACAATTCTACGATCACTTCGATACCTAAATCCATTTGAAAAGCGGAAATACTTTTCGTGTTTAGAAACCCTTTGATATATGCCGTTGCGGGATATGGCGTATTCAATTGTGTAAAAGGAGGCGTGATTAAAAGAAGGTCTGACAAAGTGAAATGTTTTTACAAAGATAAAAATTAATTGTAGATGACGAAAAATGATTATTTTTGTAAAAAAAATTATGCCAACAGATTGTATTTCATATCAAAAATCGGGTTATTTTCCTAAATTAATTGTAGATTATATTGATGAAAAACCAGAAATACAAGCGCTGTATCATCGTT
>Ga0164295_10001083_pt1 | contig 22504 bp, 19 predicted proteins | sample GEODES006metaG_FD_111798 | JGI IMG/M metagenome (GOLD analysis project Ga0164295, IMG submission 111798) | Oligotrophic lake water microbial communities from Sparkling Lake, Wisconsin, USA - GEODES006 metaG | ecosystem: Environmental > Aquatic > Freshwater > Lake | place: USA: Sparkling Lake... | reverse complement strand
GAGTGAGATCACCGAAGTCGATGAGTCCGTCGGGTGTTCCGTCGGGGTCACAGATGACGTTATCGCCGGTGACGTCGCCGTGGATCACCTGAATCGGAAGATCGTCAGCGAGGTCGGCAACGACCTGCCATGCCGCGGCCGTGGCTGATTCCACTGCCTCGCGCTGCGAGGCGGTGGTCACATGCGGGCCGAGCACTTCCACGGTGCGGTTGGCGTGGCGCAAATCCCATTGGAGTACCCGGTCGACACCGGGATGGTCGAACGATGCCAGCGCACGGCACGTCCGGCCGGCCAAGTCACCCAGCGCTGCCGACCGGACCGGGCTGAGGTAGGAGTCCTCATCGAGTGTTCCGCCGGACAGATAGGTGATGACTCGCGCGAATAACGGCCCATCACCGCCGATCTGAGCGATCTGCGGCACACCGTTGGGCGCGACGTTGGTCGCGGTGCGGATTCCCTCGCTGGCGAGGATGAAGGCCGCAGCGGCGTCCTGTGCCTGCAATTCAATAAGTGTGAAGGCCGGGTTGGCGATCTTGAGCACCCCGGCCGGGATTCCGGAAGTGTCGTGCAGCAAAAAGTTAGCGTCCTGCTGGCTGCCGAGGGCGGTGATCCGCGTCTCCAGCCCGAAATGGCTGGCGGCGATATCGGCGGCCTGTTCCGGCGTGAACTCCGGGACCGGCAATTCAACGGATTCGAAGAAGTCGAACAGTGTCATAAGTTCCCTCGTGGTTCGGCCGCTTTACTGTACTGCGAGGGCTGGCCGGGCAACCTGGTCGGCCGATACGGTGAAGGCATGCGAGCGCTCCTCATCGTCGATGTCCAGAACGATTTCTGCGAAGGTGGTTCGCTCGCGGTGACCGGCGCCACGGCAGTGGTGCAGGCGATCAACGATCTTCTCTCTGGTGAGCACGGCTACGACTACGTCGTAGCGACCAAGGACTTCCACGTCGACCCGGGGACGCATTTCTCCGATCAGCCCGATTACCGGGAATCCTGGCCCCGGCACTGCGTGGCCCATACCGCCGGTGCCGAATTCCACCCCGACCTCGACGCTGAGCGAATCGATGCGGTCTTCCTCAAGGGTGCCTACGCCGCCGCCTACAGCGGGTTCGAAGGCGCCGCCGATGGGGTGAGTTTGGCCGATTGGCTGCGCGAACGGGGAGTCGACGCGATCGATATCGCTGGAATCGCCACCGACTACTGCGTTCGGGCGACGGCGGAAGATGCCGCCCGTGCCGGTTTCACCACCCGCGTTCTCGTGGATCTCACGGCCGGAGTAGCCGCTGACACCACTGCCGCTGCGCTGGACGACATGCGCACGTGCGGTGTGGAACTGGTGGCTGGTACCTGAGATCAGCGGGTCTGACGCAGGGTCTCCCAGTCGTGTTCGGACTCCAGTTGGGCGATCAGGCTCCGGGTCCGATCCTTGAGCAGCAGTGTCATCCCGATGCCGGCGATGATCGCCACGACCAGTGCGACCCACGAGAACCGAGACAGCCACTTCTCGGCGGCGATGCCGGCGAAGTACACCACCGCGGTGGTACCGCCGGCCCAGCAGATCGCCCCGGCGGCGTTGGCCGCCAGAAAGTATCGATAACGCATGCGCAGAGCGCCGGCCAACGGGCCGGCCAGAATCCGCAGCAGCGCCATGAACCGGCCGAAGAACACCGCCCACACGCCCCAGCGCGTGAAGAGTTGCTTGGCCAGTGCCACGTGGCCGGGCCCGAAGTGTTTCGGAAAGCGCCGGCCCAGACGCTCGAACAAGGACATGCCGAATCGCCGACCGATCGTGTAACCGATCGAGTCGCCGATGATCGCTCCGGTAATGGCGGCGACCCCCACCCACACCGGGCTGATATCGAGGTTCTCGCGGGAGGACAGCAGCGCCGCGCTGACCAGTGCGATTTCCCCGGGGAGTGGGATGCCGAGGCTCTCCATGCCGATGATGAGACCGACGGTCAGGTAGACCGCCAACGCGGGGATTGATTCCAGGAACGCCTCGACGGTCACGCGCTCAGGATGCCCTATTGCCGGGTGAACTTCGGCACGGCCCGACTCAGGCCTCGACCCGCTTGCGCCGGTACAGCGTGCCGACGATCAACAATGCCAGGCTGATCAGCAGGATCGCGGTCGCCAGAACGTTGATCTGCGGAGGCACCGCCGCCTTGGTGGCGGCGTTGACATAGAGCGGATAGGTCACCGTCGACCCACTGACGAAGTAGGTGATGATGAAGTCGTCGAGTGACAGGGCGAAGGACAGCATGGCGGCGGCGACGATTCCGGGCACGATCAATGGCAGCGTCACCTTGAAGAAGGTGCGAACCGGGCTTGCACCCAAGTCCAGGGAGGCATCTTCGAGTGTCCAGTCGAAACCGCGGATCCGGGCGCGGACGGTCATGGCGATGAAACTGATCTCGAACGCCACATGCGCGACCAGAATCGTCACATAGCCTGTGGCCCAACCCATGCTGAGGAACAGGGTCAGCAATGAGGCGCCCATCACCACCTCAGGTGAGGTCAGCGGCAGTACCAGGAAGGTGTCGATCGCTTTGCTGCCCCGAAAGCGCTGACGCACAAGAGCGATCGCGACGAGGCTTCCCAAGACCAGAGCGATTGCGGTCGAGACCGCGGCGACATTGAGGCTGAGCTTGAGCGCACTGGTCAGAGCCGGATATTTGAACGGATCCGCCCAGTTGTCCAGCGTGAATCCCTGCCAGGTGTAGTTGAACTTGCCGGCCGGTTTGTTGAACGAGAACACGATGATGACCAGGATCGGAACAAACAGGAACAGCAGCACCAGTCCGGCCAGGATGCGAAGCGCCAGATCACCGAGCTTGAACGTGCCCAGGAAACTGCGGCCGGGAGAGGACAGGGAGACGACAGCCTGAGTGCTCATACGCAGCCCCCCGGGTGATCGCGCGGGCCGATCACACGCAGCCCCCGGGTGTGATCGCGCGGGCCGATCACACCAGGTCCTCGGTACCCAGTGCCCGGGTGTAGAGCAGCACCCCGACGAGGATCAGCGCCATCAGTACAAAGCTCATGGCGGCGGCCACCGGGTAGTCCTTCACCACGAGGAACTGCTTCTGGATGACGTTGCCGATCATCGTCGTCTTGGTACTGCCCAGATAGTCGGCGTTGATGAAGTCGCCTACCGAGGGGATGAACACCAGCAGGCTGCCGGCGAGCACACCGGGTAAGGCGAGCGGGAAAATCACCTTGCCGAACATCCGGCGGTTGGTGGCATAGAGATCCCGGGAGGCTTCCAGCAGTCGGGCGTCGATCTTCTCGAGGCTGACGTAGAGCGGCAGGATCATGAAGATGATCCAGTTGTACGTCAGACCCCCGATTACGGCCCAACTTGTTGACAGCAGCCTTCCCTCGCTGGGCAACAGTCCCACTGTGCCGAGGGCCTCCACCACCCACCCGTTGTCGGCCAGAATTGTTTTCCAGGCGATGGTGCGGATCAGGAATGTCACGAAGAACGGCAGGATCACCAGGCCGAGTAGTAGGTTTTTGAACCTCCCGGCCTTGAATGCGATGACATAAGCCAACGGGAATGCCAGCAGAGCGCAGAGCACCGTCGCGGCGAACGCGTAACCGAATGAACGCAGGATCTGATCGCGATATTCGGTCAGCGCCTGGCCGTAGTTCGCGAAGTGCCAGGCGAAAGTGAGTTCCGGCAGATATACCGATCCGCCCATAGTGGACAGCGACGTGCGCAGCAGGGACACGAACGGCACCACGTAGAACACCCCGAGGTAGGCCAATGCAGGCAGGACCATCAAATACGGGGCGATCCTGCTGCGTTGCCGGTTACTGCTGGCTACACCAGCCATTAGAGGAGTGCCATCCGATCAGCCGCTGGTGACTGCCGCGTAAGCCTTGTTGAACTCAACGGTCTGCTCGTCAGTCAGCGGCGCCCAGGCGGCGAGCTTGTCCAGAGTCGACTGCGGCGGGTTGATCAGGGGGTTCTTGGCCGCATCCGGGCTGATCTTGTTCAACTCGTCGGTCATATCCGACAGCACCGGCACGTAGTTGACGAAGTCAATGAGCTTGGCGTAGTTGGCGCGATCGTAGACGTAGTTGATCCACTCCTCGGCGGCCTTCTGATTCTGAGTGGTGTAGGGAATCACCATGGTGTCGACGAAGGTGTTGCTTCCTGCTTCCGGCACCACGAACTGCAGGTCTGGATTGTCCTTCTGCAGCTGCACGACATCGCCGGAATAGGCCTGGGCCACAATGATATTGCCGGCAGCAAGGTCGTCGGCGTAGTCGTTACCGGTGAACCGGCGGATCTGACCCTTGTCCTTCTGCTCCTTGATCAGATCCACGGCCTTCTGGATGCTCTCCATAGACGGATCCGCGGGAGAGCCGCCCTGTGATTTCAGGACCATACCGAGACCATCGCGCATCTCGCTGAACAGACTGACCTTGCCCTTGAAGGCGGGATCCCACAGGTCGTCGAGCGTCGTGATATCGCGGCCGGTGGCGGCCCGGTTGTAGGCCAGTCCCACCATGCCCGACATGTACGGGGCGGTGTACTTACGGCCCGGGTCAGCCTTGGCGTCCAGCAGGTCGGGTCGCATGTTCTTCTTATTGGACCAGCGCGATTCGCTGATCTCGTTGGCCCAGCCCAGGCCCATCAGACGGGCGGCCATGTACTCGGTGGGCACCACCAGATCGGCGCCGATGTCCTGTTTGCGCGACAGCGGTTCCTTGTTCTTCGCGAACCATTCCTCGTTGTCGTTGAAGTCCTCTTTGTAGTCGACCGTCAGGCCGGTTGCGGTCTGGAAGGCGGCGACGAATCCGTCGGCCATGTACAGCGGCCAGTTGGAGATCCGCAACTTGCCGGTGGCCGGGCTGCCGTCATCAGCGGGAGCGGCTGCGCCACTGGAACCGCCGGAGGCCGACTTGTTCTCAGAACCACACGCGGCCAAGAAGGACGGTCCCAGGATCATCGCCGCGGCGGCGGCCGCTCCTCCACCGATGAACCGGCGTCGCGAGGCCATCTGGGCAATGACTCTGGGATCGATCATTTTGGGGTCGATTTCTTGTGTCATGGATTTGCCTTTCCTTCGATCGAATAGCGATGGGGGAGTCGGTGGGTTCAGGATTCGTCGAGCATTTCTTCAAGATCGCGAGTTGTCGGGATATCGGCGGCCGGCAATACCAGTGAGGCATCCGGTGACCAGCTGACATAGACCTCATCGCCGGGACGCAGCAACGGTAGGTCCTGCTCGGAGCCGACATGGGCGACAATCGGGGAGCCATCGGCTGCAACGAGCGATAGCCGCAGCACTGGTCCCTGGAAGGTCAGGTCGACTACACGAGCAAGCACGATGGCGCTATCGCCCGACGGTTGCTCCATGGAGACCCGCACCCGTTCCGGACGCACCATGACGGTCGCCTGTCCGCCCGACTCAATCGTGGTGTCGCCGGGACGGGCCTTCAGCGTGGTGCCCAGGACGTCCACCTCGACGTAGTCGCGGTTGGAACGTCCGGTCTGGCGGCCCTGCCAGAGATTGGCCTGCCCGATGAATCCGGCGACGAACACCGACGCGGGCCGGTCGTAGATCTCGGTCGGGGTGCCGATCTGCTCGACATTCCCCGCATTCATCACCGCGATCCGATCGCTCATCGTCAGCGCTTCCTCCTGGTCGTGGGTCACGTAGACGAAGGTGATCCCGACCTCGCGCTGGATGCGCTTGAGTTCGAACTGCATGACGTGACGCAGTTTGAGGTCCAGCGCTCCGAGAGGCTCGTCGAGCAGCAGGGCGCTGGGGTAGTTGACCAGGGCGCGAGCCAGCGCGACCCGTTGCTGCTGACCGCCGGAAAGCTGCGCGGGTTTGCGTTTCGCGAAGTCGGTCAGCCGGACCACCTCGAGCATCTCGTCGACGCTCTTGGCGATCGTCGCTTTGTCCTTGCGCTGGCTGCGAGGTCCGTAGGCGACGTTGTCCCACACAGTCATATGCGGGAATAGGGCGTAGTGCTGGAAGACGGTGTTGACGTGGCGTTTATGCGGTGCCACCCGCGAAACGTCGACGCCTTCCAACCGAATAGCCCCTTCGGTCGGGTTTTCGAATCCGGCGATCATTCGCAGGGTGGTGGTCTTGCCGCATCCGGACGGCCCGAGCAGGGAGAAGAACTCGCCGGCACCGATCGTGAAATCGGCGTCCGCCACCGCGATGTAGTCCTCGAAACGCTTGGTGACGTGATCGATCTCAATGACCGGTTTCCCGCCACCCCGACCGGGGTGGCTCGTCGCGGTCTGCAGGTTGGCGGCGCCAGTCTCGGTCAGGATCCGTCCTCCTCAATGAGTCCAGCGGTTGTCGTTCGGTAAACCTTTGTTCATTTCAGCACCATCCGCAACACAATCGGCAGGTTGCCTGCTACATATGTGCGCCGCCGTCGACCCGTACCTCGGTGCCGGTGACGAAGAACGCCTCCGTGCTGCCGAGCATGGCGACCACGGCGGCGACCGCGCTGGGATCGGCGAAGTGCGCGCCATCCGGTAGCGGCAGACCTGGGGCGACCCGTTGGAAGAGCCGATAGTCGACGCCATCGGGAAACCCGGGTCCGACGCTCTGCCTGGATTCTCCGCTGCCGTCGGTCATACCCGACGAGATGGATCCCGGCTGGACCGAATTGAATCGGATGCCCTCTTTGCCGAACTCCGCCGCCAGCGCGTGCGTCATCGCTTGAATACCACCCTTGGACGCGGCGTAGGCGGACATGTAGGGGTGGGCGAAGTTCGCCGAGGTGGAACTGAAATTCACCACAGCCGGTGCGGTGCCCTGGCGTAAGGCCGGCAGCGCCTCTCGGGTGACCAGGAACGTGCCGATCAGGTTGACCCGCAGCACCTGTTCGAAATCAGCCAGCGTGGTCTCCGCAAAATGCGCCGAGCGCAGGATCCCGGCGACATTGACCAGGGTGTCCAGACCGCCGAGAGTCTCGACCGCCTGCCCGACACCCGCCGTGACCGAGGCCTCGTTACCGACATCGATGACCACGGTGTTCAGCCGGCCGGCGGCCGCGCCGGCTTTGGCGCGCGTGTCAGCCAGCCCGGCCTCGCTGATATCGGCCGCTGCCACGGTCCCGCCCTCGGCGAGCATGCGCAGGACGCACGCCTGGCCGATGCCCGAGCCGCCACCGGTGACCAGGACGCGACGATCGGTATAGCGCTGCACGATGGTGCTCCTATCAGAGACGGGTTGTTCGCCAGCCCATTCTGGGTGCATCAGGCTCTCGCGATGGGGAAATCCCCCTCATTGGGATGCCGCGGCATCAGTCGGGGCGATTCGGGCACCTTGGCGAGGTTCTTCGCCTAAGTTACGTGGGCACAGTTGGAACACGTTTCAGTGAGGGAGATCGCGCAGGCGTATGGCGAATAGAGCAGCAGATCGCTGGTCTCCGGGCATCGCGCTGAGCAAAGGCGTGTCGAGTCCGATGCAGGCCATCGGAGGTCTGTTCGCCATGTCTGCCGACGCCATCCGGTTCGCCTTCCAACGGCCGTTCCAGTGGCGGGAATTTCTGGAGCAAGCCTGGTTTGTGGCCCGCGTATCGCTGGCGCCCACCCTGCTGGTCGCCATCCCGTTCACCGTGCTGGTGAGCTTCACCCTGAACATCCTGCTGCGGGAACTGGGCGCCGCAGACCTTTCCGGCGCAGGCGCGGCATTTGGCGCGGTGACTCAGGTGGGTCCGTTGGTGACGGTGCTTATCGTCGCGGGCGCGGGTGCGACGGCAATGTGCGCCGATCTCGGATCACGAACGATCCGCGAAGAGATCGACGCCATGGAGGTGCTGGGCATCAACCCGGTGCAGCGACTGGTGACACCGCGCGTACTGGCCTCCGGATTGGTGGCATTGCTACTCAACTCGCTGGTGGTCATCATCGGCATTCTTGGCGGATACGTGTTCTCCATCTTCGTCCAGGATGTGAACCCAGGCGCCTTCGCCGCGGGAATCACCCTGCTAACCGGAGTGCCTGAGGTGATCATCTCCTGCGTGAAGGCTGCGTTGTTCGGGCTCATCGCCGGACTGGTGGCCTGTTACCGCGGTCTGATGATCAGCGGAGGTGGCGCCAAGGCCGTTGGCAACGCCGTCAACGAGACGGTGGTGTACGCCTTCATGGCACTGTTCGTGGTCAACGTGGTCGTCACGGCCATCGGTATCCGGCTGACGACGGGTTGATGCCGTGGGTACCCTGACCGTCTTGCGCACGAATTATCCGCGGATGTTTCGCCAGTTCCGCCGACCCTCCGGGTTCTTCGGCCGGATCGGCGACCACACACTCTTCTACGGCAAGGCGATAGCCGGCGTGCCGCACGCGATCGTTCGCTACCGCAGCGAGATCATCCGTCTGATCGCCGAGATCTCAATGGGTGCGGGCACATTGGCGATGATCGGTGGCACCGTGGCCATCGTCGGCTTTCTCACCCTGGCCGCCGGCGGCACCCTGGCGGTTCAGGGCTATTCATCGTTGGGCAACATCGGTATCGAGGCGCTGACCGGATTTCTCGCCGCATTCATCAACGTCCGGATCTCCGCGCCCGTGGTGGCCGGTATCGGCTTGGCAGCCACCTTCGGTGCCGGCGTGACCGCACAACTCGGGGCGATGCGGATCAACGAAGAGATCGACGCGCTGGAGTCGATGGGCATCCGTCCGATCGAATACCTGGTGTCCACCCGATTGGTGGCCGGCATGATCGCGATCACCCCGCTCTACTCCATCGCGGTCATCCTGTCGTTTCTTGCCAGCAAGTTCGTCACCGTAGTGCTGTTCGGGCAGTCTGCCGGGCTCTACGACCACTACTTCGACACGTTCTTGAATCCGATCGACCTGCTGTGGTCGTTCCTGCAAGCGGTGTTGATGGCGATCAGTGTCCTGTTGATCCATACATTTTTCGGCTATTTCGCCACCGGTGGTCCCTCCGGTGTCGGAGTCGCGGTGGGTAACGCGGTGCGTACGTCCCTGATCGTGGTGGTGTCGGTGACACTGATCGTGTCGCTGGCGATCTACGGTTCCAACGGCAACTTCAATCTGGCCGGGTAGGGGGCGAGATGACTGCGAATCTCGGCCCAGGACCGAGCGACCGATCCGAGACCGAAACCGCGGCCGTGCCGGTGGCTGCGGCGGCCGGGCAGAGCTTCGGCGCTCGCGGCAACGCCCGAGTGATTGCCGGGTTTGTGACCGTACTGACGCTGGGTCTGATCTTTGCGCTGGCCGTCGGACTTTTCCGGGACAGCTTCAAGAAGACCATTCCGGTGACCGTCATCTCAGACCGGGCCGGCCTGGTGATGAATCCTGAGGCCAAGGTCAAGATCAATGGCGCCCAGGTAGGCAAGGTGGCCTCGATCGAACCGCTGTCCGATGGTGGCGCGGCACTGCACCTGGCTCTGGATCCGGCATCACTGGACGCCATCCCGGCCAACGTGGGAGCCGAGATCACGTCCTCGACGGTCTTCGGATCTAAGTTCGTCGAACTGGTTCCGCCGGCTGATCCGGCCGCGGCTTCGCTGAGTGCGGGCACAGTGATTCAGAACAGTAATGTCACCGTCGAGATCAACACCGTGTTCCAGCAGCTGGTTTCGGTGCTCTCCAAGATCGAGCCCGCGAAGCTCAACCAGACCCTCGGAGCACTATCGAAGTCGCTCAGCGGCCGCGGCGACAAATTCGGCCAGAGCCTGGTCGATCTTGATAGTGCTTTTTCCAAACTTAACCCCGCGTTGGAAAACTTGAGTCACGAAATCGCGGTTGCTCCAACTGTATTCAACGCCTTTGCCGATGCTTCGCCGGATCTGGTCGCCATCCTTGATAACACCGCTCGCTTCAGCGAGACAGTCGTGGATCAGCAGAATGAGCTGGATGCGTTCCTGCTCAGCGCGATGGGCCTGGCCGATATCGGCACCGAGGTGTTATCTGCTAACCGCCAACCGCTGACCGATGCCCTCCGGCTGCTGGTGCCGACCACCGATCTGACAAACCAGTACAACGCCGCACTTACCTGCGGCATCGGCGGATTGATCCCGTTGGCCACCGGGCCCGGGGCACCGGTTCCGGGTGCGGTGCTGCTGCAGGGGTTCATGTTGGGCCGGGAGCGCTACCGGTATCCGGGTAACCTGCCGAAGGTCGCGGCCAAGGGCGGCCCGCAGTGCACGGATCTGCCCAATGTGCCCTACGAGAAGCGGACGCCGTTCGTGATCGCCGATATCGGAGCCAATCAGGCGCAGTACGGCAATCAGGGCATCCTGCTCAACTCCGACGGGCTCAAGCAGGCCCTCTTCGGACCGTTGGACGGCCCGCCTCGTAACACCGCGCAGATCGGGCAACCCGGCGGATGAGGAGCGTTCGGAGTACCTCGATCAAGGTCGGCATTTTCGGCGTCGTGATGCTGATGCTGACCGGAGCACTTTTCGCGATCTTCAGTGAGTACCGCGCCGGCCCGGATACCAAATACTCCGCAGTGTTCGCCGATGCCTCGAGCCTCAAGGCCGGCGACTCGGTACGCGTCGCGGGTGTGCGGGTGGGAACGGTCAAGGCCGTCGACCTGCAACCCGACAACTCCGTCGTCGTCGGGTTTGGAGCCGACCGCGGCATCAGGCTCACTTCGGGCACTAAGGTGGCGGTGCGCTACCTCAACCTCGTCGGCGACCGGTTCCTCGAACTCATCGACAGCCCCGGATCGGCGACGATACAGCCACCGGGGTCGGTGATCCCGGCCGATCGCACCGAGGCGGCACTGGATCTTGACCTGCTGCTGGGTGGATTGAAACCGCTTGTTCAGGGGCTCAATCCGCAGGCGGTCAACTCATTGACCAACTCGCTGATCCAGGTGTTGCAAGGCCAGGACGGCAATCTGGAGTCGTTATTCGTCAAAACCTCATCGTTCTCCAACGCACTGGCCGACAACAGCCAGACCGTGCAGCAGTTGGTCGACAATCTCAACACCGTCGTGGCCACCATCAGCAAAGACGGCGAGAAGTTCTCCAGCACGGTTGACCGCCTCGAGAAGCTGATCACCGGACTGTCCGCGGATCGCGCTCCGATCGGCGAGGCGATCACGGCACTCGACAGCGGTACGACATCGCTGGCTGACCTGCTCAGCGAAGCCCGTGCGCCACTGGCCGGCACCGTCGACCAACTCGCCCGGTTGGCCCCGCTGCTGGACCAGGACAAAGAGACCCTCGATATCGCCCTGCAGAAGGCGCCGAATAACTATCGCAAGCTGGTTCGCCTCGGTTCCTACGGCAGTTGGATCAATCAGTACCTCTGCGGGATGTCGGCACGGGTGACCGATCTCCAGGGCCGCACGGCATATTTCCCCTGGATCATGCAGCACACGGGAAGGTGCGCTGAGCCGTGATGACGAGATGCTGAGATACCGCGGTTCGAACCTCATCCGCTCCGGCTTCATCGGCCTGGCGCTGATCCTGCTTGTCATCATCATCGGACTGCAGCCGCAATCACTACTGTCATTAGCGACCTCTGTTCGACATCAGGCGTTGTTCACTGAGGCGGGCGGGCTGGCGTCCGGAAATGACGTCAAGGTCTCCGGAGTTACGGTCGGCACGGTGTCCGGAGTTGAGCTATACGAGGGCAAGGCGCTGGTCACGTTCCTGGTCAACGGGAAGGTCCGGCTGGGATCTGACACCACCGCTCACATTCGTATCGGCACCCTGCTCGGACAGCGGGTCCTGACCCTGGAATCCGATGGCCAGGGAACGCTGCGGACCTCCGATGTCATTCCGGTGTCCCGCACGGGTGCGCCGTACTCCCTGACCGACGCCGTCAGTGAGTTCACCGCCAACACCAAGGGCACCGACACGGCCGCGCTCAACAAGTCGCTGGACACACTCTCGACCACGATCGATCGCCTTGCACCCCAACTGGCCCCGACATTCGACGGTCTCAGCCGGATTTCACGGGCGCTCAACGACCGCAATGAGTCGCTGTCCGGACTGCTCAAGAGCGCAGCAGAAGTGACGGCGGTGCTGTCGGAGCGCAGTGAGCAGGTCAACACCCTGATCCTCAATGCCGACGAACTGCTGGGGGTGCTTGCCCAGCGCCGCTATGCAATCGTAAACCTGCTGGCCAGCACCTCGGCGCTCTCCCAACAGCTGACCGGCCTGGTCAGTGACAATGAGAAGGAACTTGCCCCGGCGTTGGAGCAACTGAACTCGGTCACCGCGATGTTGCAGAAGAACAATGACAACATCGGTAAGGCGATGGCCGGTATCGCCAAGTTCCAGGTCACCCAGGCTGAGGCTGTCAATAACGGCTTCTACTACAACGCCTTCGTCGCCAACTTGAGCCCGGCGCAGACGATCCAGCCGTTCATCGACTACATCTTCGGGTTCCGGCGGGGCGTCGACGCCGGCCAGCCGCCGGACAATGCCGGCCCGCGCGCGGAGTTCCCGTTCCCGTGGAACAGCAACTGGGAACCATGGCGTCGCTATGGGCAGGTGCCCGGATGACCCGCAAACGTCTTACCGCCGTGGTCGCCGCCGCGCTCGCCATCCTCATCGCTGCGGGCGTGACACTGCTGGTGCGCAACACAGTCCTGAAGCCGACGACCATCACCGCGTACTTCGCCAGCGCGACGGCGATCTATGCCGGTGATGAGGTCCGAGTCTCCGGAGTGCGCGTCGGCACCGTCAAAGATATCGAGCCGCAGGGCACCAAGGCGAAAATAACTCTGGCGGTAAACCGCGATGTGCCCATCCCGGCGGACGCCAAAGCGATCATCGTCGCCCAAAACCTGGTCGGTGCACGATTCGTGCAGTTGGCCCCGGCGTATGAGACCAGCGGGCCCACAATGCGCGATGGCTCAGTGATCGATCTCGACCGGACGGCTGTACCCGTCGAGTGGGATGAGGTCAAGGCCCAATTGATGCGTCTGTCAACAGATCTCGGGCCGAGCAGTGGCGTATCGACCTCCTCAGTGGGCCGATTCATCGACAGTGCCGCCAACGCGATGGACGGTAACGGTCTCAAGCTGCGCGAGACGATCAAACAGTTGTCCGGGCTGAGCCGGATCCTCGCCGACGGCAGCGGGAATATCGTCGACGTCATCAAGAACCTTCAGGTCTTTGTCACCGCACTGCGCGACAGCAACGCACAGATCGTGCAGTTCCAGGACCGGCTGGCCACTGTCAGCAGTGTGCTCAACGACAGCAGGTCTGACCTGGACGGTGCACTGACAAATCTTTCCAGCGCCGTGGTGGATGTGAAGCGTTTCGTCGCCGGTAGCCGCGACCAGACCTCCGAGCAGATCGAACGCCTCGGCGACGTGGTCAGAAATATTGCCGACAACCAGATGGCGTTGAAGAACCTGCTCCACGTTGCGCCGAACGCGATTGGCAACAGCTACAACATCTATAACCCCGACACCGGAAGTGGTCTCGGCGGATTCGCGCTGGGTAACTTCTCCAACCCGCTACAGGTGGTGTGCGCGGCGATCGGAGCGATCCAGAATGCAACCGCATCGGAGACCGGCAAACTGTGCTCGCAGTACCTCGGTCCGGCTCTGCGACTGCTCAACTTCAATTATCTGCCGCTCCCTTTCAATGCGTATCTGGCCAAGTCGCCAAGTCCGGAGAACCTGATCTATTCCGATCCGGCTCTTGCCCCGGGTGGCGCCGGAGGCAGTCCGCCGCCACCGTTGAATCCGCCGGCGATTTCGGCTTACACCGGACTCAACGGCGACGTCCCACCGCCTGCCGGCTGGGGCGCGCCGCCGAACACGACGCCGGGAAGTTACGCCCCGACCGGACTGCCCGCTTATCCTCAGCCCGCCCTCTACCCGAATGCCCCGATTCCGCCGGCTGCCCCCAATGGGCAGCCAGGTCAGGCGCCGTCGACGCTGCAGGACCTGTTGCTGCCCGCAGAAGGGATGCCACCGTCATGACATCTCGATTGCGCCACCTGGCGGTGATGGCGGTATGCGTGTCTGTCACCGTCAGCGGGTGTGCGTTCGGAGGACTCAACTCGTTGCCGCTGCCCGGCACGGTCGGTCATGAGCCCGGTGCGTCCAAATACACCGTCGAGCTCGCGAATGTCAGCACCCTGGAACCGAACTCACCGGTGTTTGTGGGTGATGTCGTGGTGGGCAGCGTCGAGGCGATGACCGTGCGGGACTGGCACGCCGATGTCGAGGTGACGGTGAAGCCGGGTGTCGTGATACCGGCCAATGCCGTCGCCACGGTCGGCCAGACCAGCCTTCTGGGATCGATGCACCTGGCGCTCAATCCGCCGCTGGGCCAGGACCCGACAGGACAACTGCAGCCCGGCGCGACCTTAGGTCTGAACAAGTCCTCGACCTATCCGACGACGGAGCAGACATTGTCGGCGCTGTCGGTGGTGATCAACGGTGGGGGAGCGGGACAGCTCGGCGATATCGTCGCCGAACTCGGCGCGGCGCTCAACGGCCGCGAGGGGCAGATTCGCGACCTGTTGACTCGGCTCAACGATTTCGTCGGAGTGTTGGCCACCCAGCGCGACAGTATTAACGCGACGGTAGTGTCGCTGAATCGTCTGGCTGGCACATTCGCCGGACAACGCGATGTGCTGACTCGAGCCTTGGACCGGATCCCTCCGGCGTTGGACGTCCTGGTTCGTGAGCGTCCGCAACTGACGGCCGCGCTGACAAAACTGGGTGATTTCAGCAATCTGGCTGCCGGTATTGTCAATGACACCCAGGCCGATCTCGTGCGGAACCTCCGGAACTTGGAGCCGACACTGCGGTCACTGGCGGACGTCGGGCCCAAACTCGATAAGGCTCTTGCCTACTTCACCGCGTTCCCGTACGGCCAGGAATTCATCAATCGGGGAATCCGGGGTGACTATCTCAATCAGTACATCATCTTCGATTTCACCATTCCGCGGTTGAAGCGGACGTTGATGCTGGGGACCTCGTGGGGTCAGGAAGGTGCGAAACTCGTTCCCGCACCCGGTGATCCGTGGTACTCGACATATACCTATGACCCCATGAAGGCACCGTTCAGTCCGCCCCCGGTGGCGGTTGCGGAAATTCCGCAGTTGGAGGTGCCCGGTATGGCTCCGGTCACGACGCAGGCAGGCTCGGTGGCACAGGTGCCGCTGGATGCCGTGACCACGCATTCGGATGCTGCGGCCGTACCCGGGTCGGGCAATGGTTTCGCAACAAGCCCCGGGCCCGGTAACGCGCCGGCGCCAGACGGGGGAGGCAACTGATGCTGACGAGATTCGTTCGCACCCAGCTCATCATCTTCACGATCGCCTCAATTGTCGGAATTCTGGCGATGGTTCTGGTGTACATGCAAGCGCCGACATTGCTCGGCATCGGCCGGATGACGGTGAAGTTGGAACTCCCCAGGACCGGTGGCCTGTATCAGTTTTCCAATGTCACGTATCGCGGTGTACAGATCGGCAAGGTCACCGACGTTCATGCGACCCGTGCCGGCGCCGAGGCGACGCTGTCGTTGAATACCTCACCGAAGATTCCGGCGGATCTGCAGGCCAACGTGCTGAGTGTGTCCGCGGTGGGCGAGCAGTATGTGGACTTGCAGCCCAGGACCGACTCCGCGCCCTATCTTCGCGACGGTTCGGTGATCACCGCCCAGAACACCGGCGTCCCGCAGGCGGTGGGCCCGATGCTTGATCAGGTCAGCGTGCTGCTTGACACCATTCCCAAGGAGAAGTTGAGCAAGCTGCTCGATGAATCGTTCCAGGGTCTCAATGGTGCCGGCGACGAGCTGGCCACGCTGTTCGAGTCATCATCGACGTTTGCTCGTGACTTCAACGGCGTTGCCGATCAGGCGCGGATCCTGCTCGATGACAGCAGGCCACTGTTGGACGGCGGGGTCGTCTCAGCTGACTCCCTGCGGGCCTGGGCCCGCGGTCTGGCGGGCGTCACGGGTCAACTCGCCACCAATGACCCGCAGGTCCGCGCCCTGTTGCAGAACGGACCGGGCGCACTGGATGAGGCCTCCGAACTGCTCAAGCAGGTCAAGCCGACGCTGCCTATCCTGCTGGCCAATCTCACGACGGTGGGCCAGATCGGCGTGACCTACCACGCGTCGCTGGAGCAGTTATTGGTATTGCTCCCGCCGTTCATCGCCTCGCTACACACCGTCGGGTTGCCCCGTAACAACCCGACCGGATACACCCAGGGCGACTTCACCGTGACACTCAACGACCCGCCCGCCTGTACGGTCGGCTTCCTGCCGCCGTCGTCGTGGCGGTCGCCTTCGGATCTCTCCGATATCGACACCCCGGATGGGTTGTACTGCAAACTCCCGCAAGATTCGCCGATCGCGGTGCGTGGCGCGCGCAACTACCCCTGTATGGGTCAACCCGGGAAACGTGCCCCCACCGTCGAGATCTGCGAGAGCGACAGGGCCTTTGAGCCGCTGGCCATGCGGCCGCACGTGATCGGCCCCTATCCGTTCGACCCCAATCTGATCGCCCAGGGCATACCTCTCGATGATCGGGTGACGTTCCAGGAGAACATCTACGGTCCCCTGCAGGGCACTCCGTTGCCGCCGGGTCCGCCGGCCGCCGCGGGGGTACCGCCCGCACCGGCCGACGCCGTCCCGCCCATGCAGGAGGTGCCGGGGGCTCCGTCCGGGCCGGTGGTGGCACCCAGTGCTTTTACTCCTGGCGCTGCCAACCCGAGCGCGTCTAGTGGGCCGTCAGTCGCGATTGCCACCTATGACCCACAGACAGGTCAGTACGCCACACCAGATGGTGGGGTGTATCGACAGACGAACCTGGTGCCGCAGCCCGGAGATCGTTCCTGGGAAGATCTGCTTCCCACGGCCTGAGTGGTGGCTAACCCAGCTTGCTGAGCTTGAACGGCATGGTGATGTACAGCGATGGACTGCGGCCGCACGAGCCGCTGGCACCGGTGGTGATGTCCTCACCGACCAGCGTGGTCGACGAAGGATCAGCCGAGGCGCCATCGGGCGTGGTGCCCATGAATCGGAAAACCTGGAATCCCGAGACGGTGGTCACGCCGTCGGGGCAGGTGATCCAATTTGGCACAACGTGTTTGACGTACCAGGTGCCGCCGGTTTGATAGATGGGTGCAGTCCAGCCCAGATCGCTGTTGACCGTTCCCGTGCACTCGCCGGGATAGCTGCACTGCGATGAAATTGTCCAGATACTGCGCAGGCTGACCTCGTTGCGGAAAACATCATTGGTGCGGGCCCACTCGCCATTCGAGGTGGCGGTGTAGGTCCCGTTGAGAGACCACCGGTCGGCGGCCCCGGCGGACGGAGCCAGGGCCACGGTGGTGATCAACGCGGCTGCGGACACCACGGCGGTCACGGTTCCACGCATCAGGCACTCCTCGTCACAACAGGTCGGCTACCGCTGATTATCGCCGCTGCGCCATGTCCAGCGCCGCAATATGGCTGAACAGCATGGAGGCTCCGATCGGATTGCCACCACCGGGGTAGGTCGTTCCGCTGACGGCGGCCATGGTGTTGCCCGCGGCATAGAGCCCGGGAATCGGCTGACCTGCCTCGTCGAGGACCCGCGCACGGACGTCGGTGCGCAGGCCACCCTTGGTGCCAAGGTCGGACAGTCCGAAAGCCGCCGCGTGGTACGGACCGGTGTCAATGGGCACCAGCGGCGGTTTGCCCTTGGAGAAGGCGCAGTCATAGGCCTCGTCACCGCGTCCAAAATCGGTATCGATTCCGGCTTCGACCATCTCGTTGTACCGGGCGATTGTGTCGACCAGAGTCGCGGCGGGTACCCCGATGCTCTCGGCGAGCTCAACCACCGTCTCGGCCGTGCGCCACAATCCGGCAGCCTGGTAGAGGTCGGTGTCGACCATCGACAGGTTGGTCGCCTTGACGGGCGGTATTTCGCCGCGGCGGTTGTCGTAGATCATCCAGAACGGCAGGGTTAACCGCCCGGCTGACATTTCCGCGATGATCTCCCTGCCGACGCGGTCGTAGGGAGCTGATTCGTTGACGAACCGGCGCCCCGCCTGATTGACGAAGATGCCGCCGGCGAACCACAGCGCAAACACCGCACCGCCGTCGGGATGGATCAAACCGGGAGACCACCACGCCTGATCCATCAGGTCGGTGCTGGCGCCGGCCCGTATCGCCGCCTCGTGGGCGGTGCCGAAGTTATCCGGCGCGCCCAAACTGTCCTCGACTCGGCCCGGAACCCCGAAGGTGGTGCGCATTGCCACATTGCGTTCGAATCCGCCGGCTGCCAACAGCACTCCGCGGCGGGCACGAATCCGTACCGTCGCACCGTCGCGGCGGGCGATCGCGCCGACCACCGCACCATCGGTGACGATCAGCTCAACGAGTTCGGTATTGCGGTGCAGTGCCGCATCGGGGAATCGGCGCAGTGCGGCGAGGAACCGGCCGACTAGGGCCCGACCGCCGGTCAACAAATCCGGCGCGGGAGTGCCCAAACGTTCGGTGTCCAACGGTCCGCGGATCAGGTCAGCATCAGCACCGAGTGATTCGCTCGGCAATGGAGTCGCCACGATATGCCGCATACCGTCGAGACGGGCCTCGGCGGCTTTTCCGAAGTAATCCGGCCAGGGCAGAACGGTGAATTTGAAGTGATCGTCTGTCTCGAGGTAGTCGATCAGCTTCGCACCGCCGCGCACGTACGTGTCCTGAAGTTCGCGAGGGGTGCGCTCGCCGACAACCTCGTGGAAGTACGTCAATGCCGCGTCGATGGTGTCGTCGCTGCCCGCCCGGCGCAGCACGGCGTTGCAGGGAAACCACATCCCGCCGCCGCCCGAGTAGGCGGTGGTGCCGCCGAACTGATCTCCCGCTTCCAGTAACGCAACCGATAACCCCTCGCGTGCTGCGGTATAGGCACCGGTGATCCCGCCACCGGAGCCGGCGACGATGACGTCGACGGTTTCGTCATAGTCGGTCATGGGATCAGATCATCGCCCGGAGCGCGCCCTGGGGTTCGACCCCGAACGAACTCAGAGCCGAGGCGTGGAACGCGGTGCCGGGAACATGGATAGCGTGGGCGAGGCCGGTATGGGCGTCGCGCCAGTAACGCTGCAACGGCTTGTCCATACGCATCGCGTTACCGCCGGATCGGGCGAAGATCTGATCGACCGCCATCACCGCGCGCCACACGGCCCGGACCTGAGTGCGTCTGCCCGCAGCTCGGTCGGCGAACGACACCTCCTTGCCGGCGGCGACCATGTCGTAGACGCGGTCGACATTGGCGAGGATTTCCTGACGGGCGGCGTTGATATCGGCGGCAGCCTCGCCAATGGCATACATGACGTACGGGTCGTCCTTGATGGCTGTACCGGCGGCGCTCACACGCTCACGCTGATAGTCCAGATGCGCGGCCAGGGCTCCCTCGGCGATGCCGATGGTTGCCGAGGAGATACCGAGCGGAAACATCGTCGACCACGGCATCAGATACAGGGGCTGCGTCATGCCCGCCTCACGCTGGGCCGAGCCATCCATCACCTTCATTCCGTCCATCGTGCGGTAGGCGGGAACGTAGGCGTCGGTGACAATGATGTCCTTGGAGCCGGTGCCGCGCAGACCCACCACATCCCAGGAGTCCTCGACGATCTCGTAGTCCGACCGCGGCAGGATCATATGCAGCATGCGCGGCGGCATCTGTAGTTTGCCGTTCTCGTCGCCGACCATGGCTCCGAGAATGATCCAGTCGCAGTGGTCGGTGCCGGAACTGAACTGCCACCGTCCGTTGAAGATGTATCCACCGTCGGCCGGTGTGGCGATGCCCTGGGGTGCATAGGGGGAGGCCACCCAGATGTCGACGTCGTCGGCCCAGATCTCAGTGGCGACCCGGGGGTCGGCGTAGGCCAGTTGGTAGGGATGCACACCGACGACGCCGTTGACCCAGCCTGCGGACGGATCCAGCGCGGCGAGCGCCATCACGGTCTCGGCGAACTCCCGGGGATGGACCTCCAGGCCCCCGTACTCGGCCGGCTGCAACATACGGATATTCCCGGCGGCTTTCATGGTCTTGACCGTGTCGTCGGTCAGTTTGCCGATTTTTTCGGCCTCCCCAGCCTGATCGCGAAGCTGGTCGGCGAGATCCGTCACGTGGTCGATGACTCGAGTGCTCATGGGCTCCATGGTGGCAGGCTGTCGGGCGAATCGGGGCGCGACAGTCCCAGTGAGCGGTGCGGCCGGACCAGGAGCAGTGAACGTGCTGCTCACCGAGGTCATTGCGACGTGTATCCCCGACTATCCCCACTCGTGGTTCATGGCACGTGAGTCAGTGATCTCCTCGACGGTCTCGATCGGTCGCAGCCGCGGCTTGCTGGCCGCGATCAACACCAAAGCGATCAGTCCGGTGAATGCGCCCAGAGCGAAGATGATCGTGTAGCTGCTTTCCGGGGGGTGGCCGTTTCCTGCGCGGCTCAATAACACTGCGACGATCGCGGCGGCAGTGGAGGCGCCGATGGTTCGGGCGATGGCATTCATGGACGTCGCCACTCCGGTTTCACCGGGCTCGACCTCACGGACGACCAGCGATGGCAATGCACCGTAAGCAAGGCTGATGTAGACATTCACCAAGACGCCGGCGGCGATGACCTGCCATGGTTCGGAATGGGCTATCGCGAGCATCGCAAAACCGGCCATGCCGATCGCGATACCCACCACCAGCACCAGGCGGGCGCCGAAGCGATCGATGTATCGGCCGCTCGCCAATGCGGTGAGAAACCCGGCGATCGCGCCGGGCAGCAGGAACACGATGCTGGCCATCAGGACGGTGGCGGCGAATCCGTATCCACTGCCCGCCGGTGCCTGGACGAAACCGGTGAGTCCGAGGAATCCGAAATACAGGCCCATGCCGACCGCCACGGTGGCGATGTTGGTCAGCAGAATGGGCCGGCGCAGCAGCATGGTTGTCGAGACCAGTGGTTGGCTGCAACGCCGCTCCCACCACCACCAGAGTGCGAGCACCCCGACAGCCGCCAGTGCGGAACCTAGCGTTCGTGCCGACGTCCACCCCCACGGATTGCCTTCGGTGATGGTGAGCAACAGCAGCGACAGTCCGACCGCCAGGCCTGCCGCGCCGATCCAGTCCACCGTTCCGCTCGCGCGGTGCGGCCGCTCCGGAACGACGACTATCGCGGCCAGAAGTACCAGCGCGACAAACGCCGACACGAACCAAAAGGCGCGGTGATAGTCGGCGTCGCCGCGCATGAGCAGGCCCACGATCACCAGGCCCATTCCGCCCCCGAACCCGAGTACCGCCGACAGCACCGCCAACGCGGCCATCAAACGTTCGGGTGAAAGTTCTTCGCGCAGGATCGATACGCCGATCGGATATAGCGAAAAGGATGCGCCTTGGAGGACTCGAGCCACGATCAGCAGAGCGAACGATGACGTCGTCGCTGCCAGCAGTGAGCCGGCCAGCACGACCACCAACACCGCCAGCAGGACCCGCTTCTTGGTGTGCAGATCCGCCAGCCGGCCCAGCAGAGGTGTGGTGGCGGCGGCCGCCAGCAGGTTCGCGGTGACCGTCCAGCTGATACTGGCCAGGGAGACATCGAGCTGGCGGGCCATCACTCCGAGGATCGGGACGACGCCGGTCTGCAGCACGGCCACCGTCAGGACGACCACACTCATGGTCGCGACGAGCCGGGGATTAGCGGCGCTTGACCCGGTACCGGACACCGCAATGATTATGCTGGCTAAGAATCTCGATCGGCTGCCGGGTCCCCGCGCCGCCCTGTGCGAGGATTCCCGGGTGGTGACGGCTCTGGCGCATTTCATTCCCGATGGCAACGGCGCCTTTGAGCCGACGAAGTTCGCGCACAGCCGATGGGGGGAGGACACCCTCAACGGTCCGGCCATCGTGGGTTTGGCGGCCTGGAGTCTCGAGCGCGACTATGGACTGCCCGGTTTTGTGCCGGCGCGGTTGACTGCGGATCTGTTCAAAGCTGCCCGCGGAGTCCCGACCGTCGTTCGGACCCGGCTCGTTCGTGACGGCCGCCGCATTCGCAATAGCGAGTGTGACGTTGTGCAGGGCGATGTCATCGTGGCCCGGGCCACGATGGTGCAGTACCTGCGGTCGGGACCGCCGCCGGGTCAGGAGTGGGTCGGTTCGGCCGAATTCACGCCGCCCGAAGGAGTCGACGGCGCCGTATATTTCGTCGGTAGCGATGATGTCGGCTGGGATTCGGTGGGTGCCGCCCATCAGAACACCTCACGTAAGCGCGTCTATCACCGCACCATCGAGGTGGTGGCCGGTGAGACGCCGAGTCCATTCGTCCGGACCGTGGTCGCCGCAGAGGCGACAAGTTTGGTGACCAATCTCGGCACCCGCGGAATCGGATATATCAACGGTGATCTGACTGTCGCCCTGTCACGCCTGCCGGTTGGTGATTACATTGGGGTGCAAGCTGATTCGCATTGGTGCGCCGAGGGAATCGCCAACGGTACCGCGACGCTCTTCGATGATGTGGGTCCGTTCGGCACGGGAATGGTGACCGCGATCGCTAATCCGGCCGCACAGATCGATTTCGGCGCACCG
>Ga0164295_10001082_pt1 | contig 22508 bp, 21 predicted proteins | sample GEODES006metaG_FD_111798 | JGI IMG/M metagenome (GOLD analysis project Ga0164295, IMG submission 111798) | Oligotrophic lake water microbial communities from Sparkling Lake, Wisconsin, USA - GEODES006 metaG | ecosystem: Environmental > Aquatic > Freshwater > Lake | place: USA: Sparkling Lake... | reverse complement strand
CTTGTTTGAATACAACTGAGGCCATGGTTAGCACTCCTTCTTCCGGGTAGGTACGTACCCGACGATCCGTTGGATGAAGGTCTCACGGTTGTGAGAGTTGGCAAAGGTTACGACAGAAAGGGTTAAAAGGGGAAGGGGCGCGGAATCCAGGCTCATCTAAGCGGCCTTGGCTTATCCACAGTTATCATTAGATATATGGCTGATGGCGCTTTTATAAGCATCCTGATTGTTTTAACCCTAATTGTGGTGGGCGGAATCTTTGTGGCCGCCGAGATCGCATTAATCTCCTTACGAGAATCGCAGATCAAGCAGATTGCAGGCAGAGGTAAGCGTGGCGCTCGTGTAGCCGCATTAACAAAACATCCAAATCGATTTTTAGCCGCCGCCCAGGTAGGAATAACTGTTTGTGGATTTTTATCAGCTGCCCTTGGTGCTGAGCGATTAGGTCAATACGTAATACCAAGGCTAGAGGAGTTGGGCATCTCAAGCAGTAGCAGTGAGATTTTATCTATCGTTGGCATCACCTTAGTGATTGCTTATATATCTTTAGTATTTGGTGAGTTAGTTCCAAAGCGGCTTGCGCTCTACAAAACAGAGGCGATTGCGCTCGCATCTGCTGCAACTATTGATCGAATTGCGATCATATTTAAGCCAATTATTTGGCTGGTCTCACACTCAACCGATTTAGTAATGAAACTATTTGGCATAAATGCAAAAACACCAAGAACTCAGATTTCAGAGGCTGAGTTGATGGATCTAGTTAGTGGGCATGCAGATTTAACCAAAGAAGAGCGAGAGATTGTTACTGAAGTATTTAAATCTAGTGACCGGTTAATCCATGAGGTTATGGTGCCTAGGCCAGAGGTCGATTTCCTAGATGCTTCATTAAGTATTACCCAAGCAAGAAAAATAGTCGTAAAGCTAACGCACTCCCGATATCCAGTTGTTCGTGGAAGTAGTGATGATGTGATTGGTTTTCTACATGTAAGAGATTTATTAGATCCTAAATTAGATGATGCCCAACTTACAATTATGGAAATTGTCAGAAATATTATGTTCTTACCAATGAGTACTGGAGTATTGCAAGCTTTAACTGAGATGCGAAGCAAACGGCAACATTTTGCAATTGTGCTTGATAAAAATGGTGGCACAAATGGAATTATTACTCTTGAGAATTTAGTCGAATGTTTAATTGGTCAGATTCAGGATGAATATGACAGCCATGAAATACAGCCACAATCTCAATCTCGCGCCCGTGGCACTGAAATTGATGGCAACATTTCACTTGCCCAACTTTTGGCATCAGCCGACATCTTGTTGCCAGCCGGACCGTATGAAACTTTGAGTGGGTTCGTGACTCATTATTTAGGGCGCACTGCGCAGATTAACGATGTCATACGAATCAATGGAGCACGCCTTACTATTATCAGCATGAGTGGCAAGCAAGTTGATAAGTTATTACTTGCCAGAGATGATGTGAAGTGATGAGTAAGAAGCGAGTTTTATCTGGCATTCAGCCAACCCATGACTCATTCCATCTTGGTAACTATTTAGGCGCACTTAAGCAATGGGTTCAATTACAGGAAGCCAATGATGCTTTTTACTGCGTTGTTGATTTACACGCCTTAACTGTTGAAACAGATCCAAAGGTGTTACAAAAACGAATTTTGCTATCGGCTGCTCAATTGATTGCGATTGGAGTAGACCCAACCAAGTGCACATTATTTATTCAATCTCATGTCCCAGCACACAATCAACTTGCTTGGGTGCTTGAGTGCATCACCGGCTTTGGTGAGGCCGGACGGATGACCCAATTTAAAGATAAATCCCAAAAGGGCGGCGCTGATCGAACCAATGTTGGTTTGTTTACATATCCAATTTTGCAAGCAGCTGACATTTTGTTGTATCAAGCGGATTTTGTGCCAGTTGGTGAGGATCAACGCCAGCATATTGAATTAACTAGAGATTTAGGTCAAAGATTCAATAGCAAATATAAAGAGATATTTAATATTCCTCAGGCTCAAATAATTAAGTCATTAGCAAAAATAAATGATCTACAAGATCCAACTGCAAAGATGAGTAAATCAGCGTCGTCGATGTCAGGTGTAATTGAGCTACTAGACACTCCGGAAATTACTTTGAAGAAGTTTAAATCCTCGGTAACTGATGATGGCAAAGAGGTTAAGTTTGACGAGAAGGGTAAACCTGGAATCTCAAACTTGTTGACCATCCATTCAGCACTTTCTGGTAAATCGATTGAAGCAATTGAAAATGAGTTCGCTGGAAAGGGTTATGGAGATTTTAAGTCGGCAGTCGCAGAAGTTGTGATTTCAGAGTTTGAGCCAATTAGGAATCGAACAAAGCAGTTAATGGATGATCCAGCCGAATTGGTGAGTTTGCTTAAGGTCGGGGCAAATAAGGCCAACGAGGTAGCCAGTGACACCTTAAAAGAGGCTTACACCGCAATAGGTTTGATTTAAGCACTTTATCTACAAGCATTTCGGTAAAACTCTAAACTCTTAATTTAGAGTTGAATCAATTCTAAATAAAACGTAATAAAGAAACTTCAGCGTTTTTATCAAATAGATGTGGCTCGCATATAGGGTCAGACCACAAATAACCCCATGTTTATGGGTCTTAGTCCTTGGGAGGGATTTTGAAAAAATCATACAAAGTAGTTGTAGCTATCGCAGCTGCATCATTATTGACATCTGTTGCAGTTGCTCCGGCAAACGCTGCAGGAATTAAGCAAAAGGTTTGCGTTGCACTAGATACAGCAGGCATCAATGACAAGTCATTTAACCAAACTTCATATGAGGGTGCTAAAGCTGCTAAAGCTGCTGGCTATGCATCAACAATCGAATATTTACCAGCTAAATCTGGTGCAGATTATGCGCCAAACGTTCAGAAGTTCATAGATAAGGGATGTACCTCAATTATCGGTGTTGGATATTTGCTAGGTGACGCAATTGGCGCAGCAGCAGCAAAAAATCCAAAGATTAACTTCTCACTAGTTGATGGTTGGTCAGGCGGAGCAAACCAAAAGGGTCTTACTTACAAGACTGATGAGAATTCATTCTTGGTAGGTTACTTGGCAGCAGGTATGTCAAAGACAGGCAAAGTTGCTACCTACGGCGGATTACAAATTCCTACCGTAACAATCTTCATGAATGGTTATGCAAATGGAGTTGAGTTCTATAACGCTCTAAACGGAACCAACGTTCAAGTACTTGGCTGGAATCCATCTACCCAAAAGGGAACTTTCCTAGGTAGCTTTGATGACACAAACAAGGCACTTTCAACTTCAATCGCATTTGAACAACAAGGTGCAGATTTCATTTTCCCTGTAGCTGGTGGAATGCAAAATGCAACTGCTGGAAACAGCATGAAATCAAAGAAATCAAATGTAATCTGGGTTGATGCTGCAGTAATGGATACCGGAAAGCAGTTCGCAAGTGTTACACCAGTTTCAGCTCTTAAGGGCCTAAAAGAAGGTGTACTTGCAGCTGTCAAAGAAGCCTATGATGGCAAATTCTCAAACACACCATACGTTGGAACACTTAAGAACAAGGGTGTCTCATACGTAATTACACCAGCATGGTCAAAGAAAATCCCTGCTAAGTTACAGAATGATCTGAAAAGTATCGCTGCAGATATTGCAGCCGGTATAGTTACAGTTGATTAATTGATCGATTAAATTCGATCGTTCTGTATTATCGCTGGGTGAGTTAGTTTTCTAACTCACCCAGCTTTATTTAAGGAGTAGTAAGTGTCATTAGAATTAAAGGGAATCACTAAGAAATTTAGTACCTTAGTTGCTAATGACCAAATTAATTTAAAGGTTGAAAAAGGCGAGATACACGCCATTCTTGGTGAAAATGGTGCTGGTAAATCAACCTTAATGAATATCGTTTACGGATTGTTAGAGGCCGATAGTGGGTCAATATTTGTTGATGGCAAAGAAGTTGCGATCAAGGAACCATCTGATGCTTTAGATTGTGGAATTGGCATGGTCCACCAACATTTTATGTTAGTGCCAGTTTTTACCGTTGCCGAGAATATAGTTTTAGGACATGAACAATCTAAGCGGGGAATTCTCACCCTAGGTGAAGCAAAAAATAAAATTAAAAGTATTGCTAGTGAATTTAAGTTTGATATTAATCCAGATGCGCTGATCGAGGATTTACCGGTCGGAGTACAGCAACGTGTGGAAATCATTAGAGCACTTATGTATGACGCAAAGGTTTTGATTTTAGATGAGCCAACTGCAGTTCTTACTCCTCAAGAAACTGATGAACTATTAAATATAATGCGGGCCTTAAAAGCAAAAGGGACTGCAATAATTTTCATTACCCATAAATTACGTGAAGTAAAAGCAGTTGCCGATAAAATCACGGTAATTCGCCTTGGAAAAGTGGTAGGTGTTGCATCACCATCAAACTCTCAAGAAGAGTTAGCTACCATGATGGTTGGTCGAGAAGTGGATCTAATTCCAGATAAGTCAGTTGCAAAACTTGGGAAAACCATATTATCTATCAAGGATTTAAATATATTTAATTCCGTTGGTAGAAAAATTGTTAATAATATTTCACTTGAAATTAAGGGTGGTGAAATTCTCGCTATTGCTGGTGTTCAAGGAAATGGCCAATCTGAGCTAGCCAGAGCATTAGTTAACCTAGAGCACCATGTCACTGGTTCGATAAAAATTAATGAGCAGGAGATAATAAGTAAGAGCGTTCAAGAGTCACTTCGTGCTGGAGTTGCTTTTATTCCTGAATCTAGGGAGCTAGATGGACTTATTGGAAGTTTTAGTATTGCTGAGAATTTGATTTTAGATACTCATGATTTAGCACCGGTTGCTAAAGGGGGTCAGATAAATAAAGAGTATGTTCGCGAAAATGCGAGTAAATTAGTTAAAGAGTTCGATGTGAGGACCCAAAGCATATTTGATACCGCGTCATCTCTTTCTGGTGGAAATAAGCAAAAAGTTGTATTGGCCCGAGAGCTTTCTCGCAATGTCGAACTCGTGGTCGCATCTCAACCAACCAGAGGGCTTGATGTTGGTTCAATTGAGTTTGTTTATGAGCGACTATTGGCCGAGCGCGAAGCTAATCGCGCAGTACTTTTAATTAGTAGCGAATTAGATGAAGTTTCCGCTTTAGCGGATCGAATCGCAGTTATTTATAAGGGCGAAATAGTTGGGATTGTTTCTCCTGATATTTCGAGAGAAAAACTTGGATTAATGATGGCTGGAATTAAATAATGAAAAAATTAATTGAAAGGCTATTTGGCAATACTTTACTGCCGTTCTTAGCATTTATTTTCGCCTTCTTTATTGGTGGAATAATTATTGTTCTTTCAGATGCAGAAGTAATGTCACAAATCTCATCCCCGGGGAAGTTTCTAACTTCAGCCGCGGCAAAGATTGGAAATTCATATTTAGCAATTTTTCAAGGGTCAGTTTTTGACATCAATTTATCTAGAGATTCGGGATTACTAAAGGGTTTTTACCCTTTATCTGAAACTATTGTCACTTCAACGCCACTTATTCTAGGTGGCCTTTCAGTAGCCCTAGCATTTCGATCTGGGTTATTTAACATTGGGGCACAAGGACAATTTATTTTTGGGGCAATCGGTGCGTCTTATGTTGGCTTTAATTACACCTTTTCTCCCGTGCTTCATGTAACTATTGCCATTTTAGTTGGAGTTTTATTTGGTGGATTATTTGGTGGACTAGTTGGATTATTGAAAGCCAAGACTGGAGCTCACGAAGTTATCGTCACCATTATGCTCAATTACATTGCCGCTTTATTTATACTCTGGCTACTCAAAACTACTGCGTTTTTGAGGCCTGGAAGGCAGGACCCACTTGCACCTGAAGTAAATCCCAGTGCACAGTTGCCAAAATTATTTGGTGATAACTTACGTATTCATATCGGAATCTTTATAGCCTTGTTGGCTGCAGCTTTTGTATGGTGGCTTCTTAATAAGAGTACTCTCGGATTTAAGTTTCGAGCAGTTGGTGCAAATGCAAATGCAGCCCGTACGGCCGGAATATCTATTCCGTTTGTCACAACCATGACTATGTTTATCTGTGGCGGTTTAGCTGGCCTCGGAGGCGCCGTACATATTCTTGGAACTGAGTATTCGCTAGCTGCTGGAATAGCTGGCAGCATCGGATTTGACGCTATAACCGTGGCGTTGTTGGGGCAAGCAACACCACTTGGAACAGTTTTTGGCGCATTATTGTTTGGTGCACTTCAAACTGGCGGACGCACCCTCTTATCTAATACAGGAACTGCTCCAGATATTGTCCAGGTAATCCAAGCTTTAATAGTCCTCTTTATTGCTGCTCCAGCACTTATGAAATCAATATTCCGGATAAAGAAAACTTTTGCTGATAAATCCATGACTGCCAAAGGCTGGAACGGGTAATGAATAACTTAAGCGAGAAGCAGAAACGCCAGAAGCGTGGACTCATATCCATGCTACTCCTGACTCTTTTTTTTACCGTAATTTTTTACTTCAAATCAAACAAAACTGAAGATGTAACATTTGGATTTGTACTAGGTGAAGAGTGGAAGTTGATTAATGAGTGGAAAATTGCTTCAAAGAGTGGAGCATTAATATTCTTACTGATTGCCCTCTTAGGTGTAGCTGTTTCATATCTGCAGTTTAGGAAAAACAAGAATCTAACCCTTGGAAGTTTCTTGTTTGGGTTTGGAAGTATTTTGGCATTTTTATGTTGGGCAGCAGCTGGAAAATTCATTCCATTCACTGGCCTACTGCAAGGGGCAATTATGCTTTCCGTTCCCCTTATTTTTGGTTCAATGTCTGGGTTGCTGTGTGAAAAATCGGGAGTAATCAATATTGCAATCGAAGGGCAATTATTGTTTGCTGCATTTGTCTCCGCAGTGGTAGCAAGTATTACCCAAAATGCATTATATGGATTGATTTCAGCTCCAATAGCTGGAGCATTAATTTCCTTGATACTTGCCTATTTTTCAATCAGATTTCAAGTTGATCAAGTTATTCTTGGGTTCGTAATAAATGTTTTAGTTCTGGGACTAACTAATTTCTTTTACACAACCCTTTTAATTCCTTACGAAGATAAATGGAATATGGGTGGCAGTTTTTCTCCAATTCAGATTCCAATTCTTTCCAAACTACCAATTATTGGTCCAACATTATTTAATCAAACAATAATTGTGTATTTGATGTATGCATTTGTAATTTTTATTCAGATTGCTCTGTTTAAATCTAGATGGGGACTTCGTACAAGAGCTATCGGTGAACTTCCAGTTGCCGCAGATAGCGTGGGTATCGATGTGAACCGCTTGCGATTTAGGAATGTAATGCTTGCCGGATTAGTCGCTGGCACTGGTGGGGCATATTTTACAGTTGGTGCAGTTGGGCCATTCTCACAAAATATGACAGCTGGTGCAGGCTTTATCGCTCTTGCTTGTTTGATATTTGGTAAGTGGACACCAAGAGGTGCAATTGTTGCTGCGCTTTTCTTTGGGTTCGCGAATAATTTACAAGGCAATCTTTCGATTATTGGCGTATCAATTCCATCTGAATTTATGTTAATGGTGCCTTATATTGCAACAATAATTGCGGTCTCAGGCGTAGTTGGCCGAGTAAGAGCCCCGGCTGCAGATGGAATTCCATACACACGCGGTAATAAATAGATTAATTTCGTAGGAGAATTACCCCATGGAAATTAACTGGGATCAACTTCATCAGGCCGCAAAAGATGTAATGGAGAATGCTTATGCACCATACTCAAAATTTAAAGTTGGAGTCGCCGGCTTAGTATCTGATGGCAGAGTTGTAGTTGGTTGCAACAGTGAGAATGCAAGCTACGGCGTCGGACTGTGTGCTGAGTGCGGATTAGTTTCATCTTTAACTGCAACAGGTGGTGGAAGATTAGTTGCGGTTGTTTGTGTCGATAGTAACGGAGATTACTTATCGCCATGCGGAAGATGCCGCCAATTGTTATTTGAACATGGCGGTAATGAGATGTTATTTATGACTCCAGAGGGTCCAAAACAATTTTCAACTTTACTTCCTTGGGCTTTTGGTCCAGAGGATCTTAAGTAAATGAGCGAAATATTCGCCGTAGTAGAAGTTATTGCAGCAAAGCGCGATAAGCAAGAGTTAAGTAACGAACAAATTGATTGGACAGTTGACGCATATACTCGTGGTGTAATCGCTGACGAACAAATGTCATCGCTACTTATGGCAATACTTTTGAATGGGATGAATAATCGAGAGATCTCGCGATGGACTGATGCAATGATCGCCAGTGGTGAACGAATAAACTGGTCAATGTTAGACCGTCCAACAGTTGATAAACACTCAACTGGTGGTGTTGGTGACAAAATAACCTTACCTCTTGCGCCATTAGTTGCAGCATGTGGTGCAGCAGTTCCACAACTTTCTGGTCGCGGGCTTGGTCATACTGGGGGAACTCTAGATAAGTTAGAGTCGATAAAGGGATGGCGAGCATCTTTATCCAATAATGAAATGTTAAAAGTTTTGCAAGAGTGCGGCGCCGTAATTTGTGCAGCTGGTGCTGGTCTTGCGCCTGCTGATAAAAAACTTTATGCCTTGCGCGACGTGACTGGAACTGTTCAATCTATCCCACTTATTGCCTCATCAATTATGAGTAAGAAAATTGCGGAAGGAACAAGTGCATTAGTCCTTGATGTCAAAACTGGTTCTGGTGCGTTTATGAGCGACCCAAAAGATGCTGCACTTCTTGCTCGAACCATGGTTGATTTAGGAAAGCGTGCCGGAGTTACAACTCGCGCATTAGTAACTGCAATGGATGTGCCGTTGGGATTAACCGCCGGAAATGCCCTAGAAATAAGAGAAACCCTTGAAGTTCTATCAGGGGGTGGCCCAAGTGATGTTATTGAATTAACACTTTTGCTTGCAAATGAGATGCTTGATGCTGTTGGTATTAAACCAAAGGTTGATCCAGCTGCTGCATTAAAAAACGGAATGGCAATGGATGTCTGGCGAAAAATGATTAAAGCCCAAGGTGGAGATAATGATGCACCACTGCCAGTTGCAAAAGAAAAGTTAGAAATTACCGCTAACGCTTCTGGAAAGTTGTTAACTCTTGATGCAATGAAGGTCGGGGTAGCTGCATGGCGGTTAGGGGCTGGCCGGCAAAAACAAGGTGAAGTACTCCAACTTGGAGCAGGTATTGAGATACATGCAAAGCCAGGAGATATTGTTAAAGAGGGCGAAAAAATTTTAACCTTACATTCTGATGAATCGGCAAGATTTGATCGGGCAAAAGAAGCATTATTTGATGCCTTCTCAATTGGTGGTAAAGATGACCAAGTTAAACGATTACCATTAGTTATTGAACGAATTGAGGGATAAGTGTCACTAACAAACACGCCAACACTTGATCAGATTCAAAGAGTACCAAAAGCTCTTTTACATGATCACTTAGATGGCGGATTACGCCCTGAAACTATTATTGAGATTGCACAAAAAATTGGGTACAAAAAATTACCCACCGAAGATCCAAAGAAATTAGCAGAGTGGTTTGAAGAGTCTTGTAATTCTCACTCATTAGTTCGCTACCTAGAAACCTTCTCTCACACAATTGCAGTTATGCAAACCAAAGAAGCAATCATTCAAATAGCTCGGGAGTGTGCGATTGATTTAGCCAGAGATGGCGTCGTCTATGCAGAGGTTAGAGGAGCACCAGAGTTATTTACCGAGCAGGGCTTATCAATTGATCAAGTAGTTGAAGCAACTACTGAAGGCTACAAACAAGGAATGGTGGAAGCTGCCCGAGAAGGAAAAAATATAAGAGTTGAATCTTTGCTTTGTGGAATGAGACAAAATAATCGCTCTAAAGAGGCAGCCGCCGCCGTTATTAAATATCGAAATAAGGGCGTAGTTGGTTTTGATATTGCTGGCCCTGAGGATGGTTTTCCACCAACAAATCAGCTGGAAACTTTTGAATATTTGCGAAAAGAGAATGCCCATTTCACCATTCATGCTGGCGAGGCATATGGTCTCCCTTCTATTTGGGAAGCGATTCAAATATGTGGCGCGGAAAGATTAGGCCACGGCGTTCGAATTATTGATGATATTGATTTCTCAAGTATCACCCCAAAGCTGGGCGGACTGGCATCATATGTAAGAGATCGAAGAATTCCATTAGAGCTATGCCCAACATCAAATCTTCAAACGGGCGCAGCTAAGACTTATGCGGAACACCCAATTGGAACACTGGCCAAACTTCGCTTTCGTGTAACTCTTAATACCGATAATCGATTAATGAGTAACACCTCCATGACAAATGAAATGACTCAATGCGTCAAGTCATTTGACTGGAAGTTTGCTGATCTTCAGCGAGTAACAGTTAATGCCCTTAAGAGCTCATTTATTCCATTTGAAGAGCGACTTGAAATTATTGAAAAGATTGTAAAACCGGCTTACGCAACTATATCTGCAGAGTAATTAAATACCGATTGGGTGCCAAACGGTCTTTTTCTCCATGAAACTAAGTATTCGCTCTGGATGATTATCAGGATTAAATCTATATATTCGCTTTAAATTATCAGCACCTACTAGTTTTAATTCTTCCTCTTGCTTTTTACTCAGCCCAGCAACATCAACACCATCAATCTCCATATGAGAGCCAACCCATGGTGCTAACTCTGCACTCTTTCCAGTCAGAATATTTACAACTCCACTTGGAACATCACTCGTTGCAAGTGCCTCACTTAATGTAATTGCTGGTAATGGGTAATTCTCACTTGCAATCAATACAGCAGAGTTACCGCCTGCAAGTACTGGCGCTAAAGTTCTCACTACACCAAGTAGTGATGGCTTATTCTCTGCAAATATTGCTACAACACCCAATGGCTCTGGCGTTGTGAAGTTATAAAATGGACCTGATACTTGGTTAAGAGAACCGGTAACTGACGATAATTTGTCACACCAACCGGAGTACCAAACCCAGGCTTCAATTGCCGCATCTACCTGACTTTTTGCTACTTTGGTAGTAACACCTTCAAGTGCGCAGATTTCATTAACAAACTGTTCACTTCTTCCTTCCATAATTTCAGCAATTCGGTACAAAATTTGGCCACGGTTAAATGCAGTTGCATTAGCCCAACCTGGTTGAGCAGATTTAGCTGCGACAACTGCATCACGTAAATCTTTTCTAGATGCAAGAGATGGGTTAGCAATAAATTTCTTGTTAGCACCTTTTATTTCATAAACTCGGCCAGATTCACTTCTAGGGAAAGCGCCACCAATAAATAATTTATAGGTCTTATTCACATCTATCCGGCTCATTTGGCTACCTTTGCATCTGAAGTTAAGTAGCCAGCAAGTCCGTGACGACCACCCTCACGACCCCAGCCAGACTCTTTGTAACCACCAAATGGGCTAGCTGGATCAAACTTATTAAATGTATTACTCCAAATCACACCAGCCTTTAACTGCTTAGCTGCCCATAAAACTTTTGAACCCTTGTCACTCCAGATACCAGCAGATAATCCGTACATCGTGTTATTTGCCTTCTCAATACCCTCAGCAGGTGTTCTAAATGTTAAGACTGATAAAACAGGACCAAATATTTCCTCGCGCGCAATTCGATGTGATTGGGAGACACCAGTAAATATCGTTGGTGGATACCAAAAACCTTTGGTGGGTAGTGTGCAATCAGGTGACCAGCGGTTTGCACCTTCGGCATCACCAGTATTAGAGATCTCACGAATTCTCATTAACTGCTCTTTTGAGTTAATTGCTCCAAGATCAGTGTTCTTATCCATTGGATCGCCAACTCTAATCAAGCTCATTCTCTTCTTTAATTTTTCTAATACCTCTTCAGCAATATTCTCCTGTAGTAATAATCTAGATCCAGCACAACAAACATGACCTTGATTAAAGAAAATTCCATTAACGATTCCTTCAACTGCTTCATCAATTGCGGCATCATCAAAAACTAGGTTAGCTGCCTTTCCGCCTAATTCTAAAGTTGCACTCTTTTTCGTCGCAGATATAGATCTTGCAATTGCCTTTCCAACCTCAGTAGAACCGGTAAAAGCAATTTTGTTGATATCTGGATGGTTAACAAGAGCCGCGCCGGTTATACCATCGCCAGTAACAATATTTACTACGCCATCTGGCAGCCCAGCTTGTTGGCAAACCTGAGCAAATAACAAAGCGGTCAGCGGAGTTGTTTCGGCAGGCTTTAACACGACTGTATTACCAGCAGCAAGAGCAGGTGCAATCTTCCAAGCAAGCATTAATAATGGAAAGTTCCATGGAATTATCTGACCAACAACACCAACTGGTTTCGGTTTGCTTCCAACACCGACATACTCCAATTTGTCTGCCCAGCCAGCATGATAGAAAAAGTGTGCAGCAGCAAGTGGTACATCAGTATCACGAGATTCCCTAATAGGTTTTCCATTATCTAGGGTTTCAACCACGGCAAACTCACGTGCTCGCTCCTGCATGATGCGAGCGATCCGATATAAATACTTACCACGCTCGTTAGCGGGCATCTTTGACCAGACTTTTGTAAAGGCAGCTCTAGCACTTTTAACTGCCGAATCAATATCTAACTTATCCGCATAACCAATTTTTGAAAGTAATTCCTCAGTTGCTGGATTTATTGTATTAAAACTCTTGCCTTTTTTAGGATCGACAAATTTTCCATTAATAAATAACCCATAGGAGCTAGCAATATTTGCGATTGCCTTAGATTCAGGGGCACTTGCGTATTCAAAACCGCTCATAACACCCCTAATCCATAGTTACGTAATTAGCACTAGCGTAGTGCCCAGTTCGTAACTTCATTCTCTGCATGAGTAAATCATTTAATAGTGCACTTGCACCAATTCTAAACAAGGATGGATTTAGCCAATCTGGCCCAGCAGTCTCATTGACTAGAACCAACTGCTTAATTGCGTCCTTGGTCGTTCTAATACCTCCAGCAGGTTTAACTCCAATTTTGGTACCAGTTAAAGTGAAGTAATCTCTTACCGCCTCTAACATCACCAGAACTACTGGAGCAGTCGCAGCTGGCGCAACTTTACCGGTACTTGTCTTGATAAAGTCTGCACCTGCCAACATTGCAAGATATGATGCTTTACGAACGTTATCGTACGTAACCAATTCACCGGTCTCTAAAATAACTTTTAGGTGTGCTTTATCACCACATAATTCTTTTATAACCTTAATCTCTTCAAACACTTCACCAATTCGCCCAGATAGAAATGCACCACGATCGATAACCATATCTATCTCATTTGCACCAGCATTGATTGCATCTTGAGTATCCAACTCTTTAACCGCTCGGCTTGCTCTGCCAGAAGGAAAAGCAGTTGCAACCGCAGCTACTGGAATATCTCTACCACCAATAGCATCTAACTCAGCTCGCGCAATTTTCACCATATCGTTGTAGACACATATTGCTCCAACAGAGGGAACTGTTAAATCAGTTGGATCTGGTCTTACCGCTTTTGCGCACAAGGCTTTAACTTTTCCAAAAGAATCTGCTCCTTCAAGAGTCGTCAGATCAACCATACTGATTGCCATATCAATTGCCCATGCTTTACTAGTTGTTTTAATGCTTCTGGTAGAAAGCATTGCTGCTCTTGCCTCGGCGCCAACTTGGTCGACAGGTGGAAGGTCTGATAAAAACTTCTTCAGTGAACCCTCACTGCCATCAATAATCATGAGAGTACTTTAGTCAATGCTTCCTTAATTTGCGATACCTTGGATTTTGCTTCATTTTTCCTATTCGAAACAACCTCAATGTAACATTTAATTTTTGGTTCGGTTCCGCTTGGTCTGATTATCACCCTAATTTGATTTTCGTATCTGAGTCTTATTCCAGGCGTTGGCATACCTTTCAAAGCACTTAAATCTTCACTTTGCATTAATTTACTTCCGATAATCTCAGTTGGAGGATTTTTTATAACTTTCAAAAGTAATGAATTAATTTGGCTTAAATCACGGAACCTTATTGAGATTTGTTCAGTCTCATGAAAACCATACTCCTCTCCAATACTATTCAGGTAATCAAGAAGCGTGATTCCATCCTTCTTTAATTCATTAGCTATTTTTATGATAATTAATGCAGCACTAATTCCATCTTTATCATTAACAACATTTGGATCGACACAATAACCAATTGCTTCTTCATAACCAAACATTAAATTATCTATTTTTGAAATCCATTTAAACCCAGTTAAAGTTTCGTAAAAATCAACTCCATTTTTCTTTGCAATTTTGCCAAGCAGCGAAGATGAAACTAGCGAGTTTGCAACTACTTTATTTGTAGAGACATTATTCTTAATAAGATAATTTCCTAGAATCTCTCCAACTTCATCACCACGAAGCATTCGCCACCCAGATAATGGGTCATTAACGGCAACTGCGCATCTATCTGCATCGGGATCATTTGCAATCACTAAATCAGCATTACTCTCTTTGGCATATTTAATCGCTAAATCAATAGCCCCAACCTCTTCTGGATTTGGAAATGGCGTAGTTGGAAAATCGGGATCTGGCTTAACTTGCTCTGCCACTAGAATGGGGGATGCAAACTTAGCTTTTTCAAATACTTTTAGAAAAACTTCCGCACCTACGCCATGCATCGCGGTATAGACAATCCTTAATCTATTTTCTGAGGTGACTAAATTTGATACTGATGAGATGTAATCATCAATCACCGATTCATTAACTACCTCAAAGGATTGTGACCTAATTGGAGATAAATCAGCCTTTGCAATTTCGTTAGAGATTGCTAAATCGACTGGCGCAACTATCTGTGATCCACGATATTTAACACCGTCTAGTGTGTTGCCTAAGTAGACCTTGTATCCGTTATCAGCAGCTGGATTATGGCTAGCAGTAACCATAATTCCAACATCAACCTTTAGTTTATTTACAGCAAAGGCTAGTACAGGTGTTGGTAAGGCTCTAGGTAGTACATAAGTCTTTATGCCGGATCCAGTAAATATCTCAGCGCTGTCTTGAGCAAACTCATCAGATCCATGACGTGCGTCTTTGCCAATCACTACCGATGTTAAATTATTTTTTTTCATAAAAGCAACAATTCCACTAGCTGTTCTGCTAACAACCGCACGGTTCATGCAAGATGGGCCTGGTCCAATTGGCCCCCGTAATCCGGCAGTGCCAAACTGTAAGAATCCGCTAAAGGATCTTCTTAGTTCTTTTTCATTACCTTCTGCCAGCCATCTATTTAGTTGATCAGCAGAATCTTTATCCGGATCATTCTTGATCCACTCTATAACTTCACTGCGAAGTTGATCATCGATCACAGCTTAGGCAACACCTTTGCTAAAAGATTTCCCATTCGATCTGCGGCAGCTTTGCCAGCGGCGATAACTTCAGCATGATTTAATTTTTCACCAGTGACACCAGCGGCAGCGTTTGTTACCAATGAAATTGCAAGTACTTTTGCGCCGAGCGCGTGAGCGGCTATTGCCTCTGGAACCGTTGACATGCCAACCAAATCTGCGCCCATTGTGCGCATCATTCGAATCTCAGCCGGAGTTTCGTAAGAAGGTCCGCGCCAATGAACATAAACTCCTTCAGCAAGAGATGGATCTTCAGCTTTAACGATCTCTCTCAGCTGCTTACTATATAAATCTGTTAAATCAACAAAGTCTGCACCAATTAATGGTGAGGCAGCTGTTAACGAAATATGATCCTTAATTAGAACCGGTTGCCCGACTTTATAATCAGTGTTAATACCACCACAGGCATTGGTTAAAACTATTGTTCGACACCCTGCTTTAACTGCAGTACGAACTGCATGGGCAACTGGCTCCATACCTAAGCCTTCATAAAAATGTGTTCTGCCCAAAAAAACTAGTGCATTAACCGAGTTTGCTAATTCATAAGAACGAACTTTGCCTCCGTGCCCGACAACAGTTGGTGCTGGGAATCCTGGTAGGTCGGTAACGGGAAATTCATGAGTAGCTGTTCCAAGTGCATCAGCTGCTGATATCCAGCCAGAGCCCATGACTAGCGCAACGTCATGTTTTTCTTTATTAGTTAATTTAGCAATTTCTTTGGCAGCTTTTTCAGCTGTGCCAATTGGGTCCTTATATAGATCGCTCATACGAGAAACTTATCCTAAGTTATTACTTATTTTTTAACTCTGGCCAGCTGTAGCCAAGGGAGATAATCATCTTACGAAGTAGGGGGAGGGATAAACCAATAATTCCACTCGGATCACCTTCAATGTTTGTAATAAATGGTGCACTCAAACCATCTAATGTGAAACCACCAGCAACATTTAGCGGCTCTCCGGAATCAACATAATCAAGAATTTCTGCCTCAGTCATTTGTGCGAATTGCACTTTTGCAGTTGATCGCTCACTTAATTCAATTCCTTGCTTTAAATCAATTAGGCAATGACCAGTATGCAGAAAACCAGACTCACCACTTAGCTCTTTACATCGAGCAATAGCGTTCTCACGATTACCGGGCTTGCCCAAAGATTTTCCATTAAACTCAAAAGTCGAATCGCAGCCAATGATTAATGAATTTTCTGGAGCACTTTCTTTAACGGTATGCGCTTTAAGAATCGCTAACGCAATTACAAGTTCAGATGGTGATAGTGAATCAAACTCGGAAGCATCTTCATCAACACCGCTTACTAATACTTTTGGGGTAATACCAACACTCTCAAGAAGGCGAAGCCGAGAGGCCGAAGATGAGGCGAGGATTACTTGAACCATAATGCAGGTAACCTTATTACATGAGTTTCCCAACCGTTGGCCTTATTGCAAGGGGATGGGCGCAAGGCATTTACCAATCTGAGGGCAGAAAACTTGGAATTGATGTGAAATTCTCAAACAATGCCTGTACGGCAGATGAGTTAATTGATTTCGCCAAAGATTGCGACATTCTTTGCATTGATCCAGAGATAGTTGAGATTTCAGCAATTAAGACTGCCGAGCGGTCAGGGGTTCGGGTATATCCAAATTCAAAAACGTTGGAACAACTTGAATCAATTGAAAAAAACTTAATTAGTGGAGAATGCATCTCAATTTTGATTTCAAGATCCGCTCACAACCAAGCCAGTAGCTGGCCGATAACCTTAATCACCGATAACTTAACTATCACGCCACTGCCTGGCATAAGTGATCAACAGTCAAGAGATATTCAGGTATCGGCATTGAATCTGGCAAGTGAGGTTGGACTAGTCGGTGGATTTGAATTATTAGTTGATGCAAGCGATCATAAAAAGTTGATAAGCATTAATTGGCTTACACCCAAGGCGAAATTCTGGACTCAGATTAACTCTACTTCAAATTATTTTGAGCAATACTTAAGAGCAATTCTTGATTTACCACTTGGTAGCACTCAAATGATCAATAAATTTACTGTTACTGGATCTTTAGTAATGGATCCAAAGAGTGATAAATATCGTCCATATTTACACCTAATGGCTCGGAATCCCAGTTTAAAGTTTGATCAATCTATAAATCAAGTAGCAGTTTCTGGTGATAATTTAGAGAATTTATTAAATGAAGTGATTCATGCTCAACAGTATTACAGTGGAGAGATAGAGGAGTAAAACTAAACTCGCTTTTTATACTCAATTGCCGGGCAATGATTCATTACGGCAAGCAACCCAGAGTTGTGAGCGCGTGCAACTGCGCCTGCATCGATTACATCTAGTTGTAACCAGACTCCTTTTGCGCCAATTTTTATTGCTTCATCAACAACTGAACCAGCAAGTGAGGAATTTACAAAGATATCTACTACATCAACTGGAACTGGGATATCAGTTAACTTTGCATATCCGGTTTGGCCATGAACAGACTCTGCTTTTGGATGAACAGGAATTACTTGATGGCCATTTTCAATTAAAACTTTTGCAACACCATAGGCAGCGCGCTCAGAGTTATTACTTAAACCAACAACTGCCCAAGTTTTTAATCCAAGCATTTGATCTATTTGATCACTCATTATCTGTTCGCCCAAGTGCTCTAAATTTCCATCCAGCTGCACGCCAAGCATCTCGATCTAATGCATTTCTGCCATCGATCATGATTGCCGTTTTAACCAAGGATTTAACTTGTGTGGGGTTAATTTCACGATAAATTTTCCATTCAGTGAGGTGAAGAACAATTTCAGCATCTTTGAGAGTGTTATTTATTTCTTCAGTAAACTTTAAAGCTGGAAAACGTTTTTGAGCGTTTGCAATCGCCTTCGGATCATGAACGGTTACAACTGCACCCGCTGCTTGAATTTGAGCAGCAATATCAAGGGCCGGGGAATCTCGTACATCATCGCTGTCTGGCTTGAAAGCAGCCCCTAAAATTGCTACTTTCTTACCAACTAAATCCTCTGATAGGTCTCGTCTTACTAATTCAATAATTCTTTGCCGAGCACGTAAATTAATTGCGTCAACCTCTTTTAGAAACTCAACAGCTTGTTTAGCACCCAACTCTTCCGCACGGGCCATAAATGCACGGATATCTTTTGGTAAACAACCCCCACCGAAACCAATTCCAGCTTGCAAGAAACGATTGCCAATTCTTGGGTCATACCCGATTGCTTTAGCAAGAATAGTTACATCGCCACCGGCGGCTTCACAAATTTCTGCCATCGCGTTAATGAAGGAAATTTTAGTTGCCAAAAATGAGTTCGCAGCCACCTTAACTAGCTCAGCAGTTGGAAGATCAGCTCTTACCCAGGGAGTATTTTCTTTGAGATTTGTTGTGTAAACCTCTTTGAGAATTTTTTCAGAATTATCGTTTGTAACACCTACAACCAGCCGATTTGGTCTCAGGGTATCTTCAACTGCAAATCCTTCTCGCAAAAACTCTGGATTCCAAGCGAGATCTGCATTTGGATTTAACTCAATTAATCTATTGCGCAATCTTGTAGCAGTACCAACTGGGACGGTTGATTTTCCAACGACTAGGCCGCCAGGTTTCACAATTTTTGCTATTGATTCAAGGGCAGAATTCACGTATGTTAAATCGGCGGCATTCCCACCTTTAACTTGTGGTGTACCAACACAAATAAAGTGAACATCAAAATCTGCTAGATCATTAATATTCTTAGTAAACCTAAGTCGACCAGATTTAATCTGTTCTGCAAGCAACTCTTCTAAATCAGGTTCATAAAACGGAACTTTTCCTTGTGATAACAAATCTATTTTAAGCGCTTCTGTATCAAACCCAATAACTTCAAAACCCAAACTTGCCATACAGGCTGCGTGAGTTGCTCCTAAGTAGCCAGTGCCAACTACTGAAAGTTTTAAAGCCATATATGAAGCCTACCTAAATTCCTAGTTTTTAACGGCAAACATTATCTTCAGCGGTACGTGTCTTAAATTTGTCAATAACTTCAATTGATGGTGCTTTAGTAGATGATGGTGAAGGTGAAGCTACGACCTCATCTACAACTGCTTGATCTTCACGCAACCTAGTCCAAAGTTGTGGTGCTAAAACCGGATCCCATAAAACCGCGGAGGTAACACCATTTGAATAATAATTTAAATCTGAGAGTGGAACAGTAAGAGTTCTAACGCTTGAAGTAGATAATGATTTCATCTGTTTAGCCAGTGCAATTAAATCGGAATTTTTCAATTCACTGTCAGTTGTTACCGCTGAAAGTGCAGAATTAATAAAGCTAGCCATGGTGACTGGATTTAAAAGCACGCCAGCGCTTGTAGCTTTACGAAGCACTGCAGACATAAATGCTTGCTGGCGTTGCATTCGCCCTAAGTCTCCCATTCCATCAAACTCTCTAGTTCTGACATACTTTAGGGATTCGATGCCATTCAAAGTATGGACACCAGCTTCTAGAACCAAATGACTTTTCGGATCATCAATATTTTTCTTTGTACAAATTTCTACCCCGCCAATTGAATCGACGATTCGTGCAAATCCAGCAAAGTTAATCTCTATGTAATGATCTATTTTAAGGTCTGTCATCTCTTCTAGTGTTTGAATAAGAAGTGGTGCTCCACCCCAATTGAAAGCGGAGTTAATTTTTGAGTGTAATGCTGGGATAAGTTTTCCTGTTTTTGATGTGTGTTCAGGAATCAGCGCGAAGGTATCACGAGGAATTGAAATTAAGACTGCCTTATCCCTTGCCTTTGAAATATGAACTAACAGCATCGTGTCAGATCTTTTGCCAGCTGCGGTTGCTACCGATCCGACTCTCAATGCTTTTAACTCAGCTTTACTCAAACCTTCACGCGTGTCAGAACCAACCAAAAGATAATTCATTGCAGTTGATTTCTTTTCCGGACGCTTGTCTATCCCATTGAAAACTTCAATTTTATTGATCGAGGCAGTTACGGTGCCAAAAGCAAGTGCGCTGATTGCGGAAGTTGCCAATACTGCGATCGAAATCCCAGTAAAGATCTTGATACTTCGAGCGGATTTCATCTTCTTATCCTAGATTATGGGGAGGGAATTATTGTGCATAGATATGGATTGGAGGAGTCATGAATAGTTCATCATTTCAACCTGTCTCAGTTATTTTGCCAATTCTCAACGAAGAACGAGATTTAAATCAATGCATCACAGCAATTCTTCAGCAAGATTATCCGGCAGATATAGAAATCATTTTGGCTCTTGGCCCTTCAACAGATAAAACTACTCTAATTGCTGAAAAACTATCCGCTGCTGATAAGCGAATTAAGTTAGTAAATAATCCATCGGGGCAGACTGCTACTGGATTAAATTTAGCGATAAAGAAGAGTTCATATGAAATTCTTTGCCGAATTGATGGTCACTCTGAGATTTCAAGTACCTACATTAAAACAGCAGTTGAGATAATAAATAACCAAGGTGCAGTAAATGTTGGTGGCTTGATGTTTGCAGATAGCGAGAAAGGTTTACAACGGACTATTGCTCAAGCAATGAGATCTAAGCTAGGTGTTGGGTCGTCCAAGTTTCATACTGGCGGTAGCGCTGGCGAATCTGAGACCGTATACCTAGGGACCTTTAAAAAATCAGCAGTGCTTGCTGTTGGCGGTTTTGATGAAAGGTATATTCGGGCGCAAGACTGGGAACTTAATTATCGATTGCGAAAAAATGGTGGATTGATTTGGTTTGATCCAAGATTAGTTGTTACCTATCGACCTCGTAATACCTTTAGAAAGCTTGCTAAACAATATTTTCAATACGGAAGATGGCGAAGAGTTATCACGCGACAGCATCAAAATACTATGAATTTTCGCTACCTTGCACCCCCAATTGCAGTCTTGATAATTCTTTTATCGGTTTTTTTTGCGGTTCTACTTGATCCGGTCTTAATTACTCCAGTGATTATTTATTTTGCATCCCTTATTGTTGGAGGGATATTTATTGGTAAGAAAATTACAGATAAATTATTGATGCCATTTGTTTTAGCAACAATGCATTTATCTTGGGGTATTGGGTTTATCACTTCTCCAAAAAAATTGCTTAAAAGTTAATTTTTATGAAGTATTGAGTTTAAGCCACTCCAACTACCAGTTTTTGGAAGTGCTTCTAAAGCCCCGCTTTGAGAATTTCTACGAAATAGAAGGTTGTTAGCACCACTTAATTCTTTTGCTTTAACAATTTTATTATCGGGAAGGGTGATTTTAGAGCCAGCAGTTATATAGACTCCGGCTTCAACTACACAATCATCACCTAAACTGATACCAATTCCAGAGTTTGCACCGAGTAAAGTGCGTTGACCAATCGAAATAACCTCTTTGCCACCTCCACTTAAAGTACCCATGATCGAGGCACCGCCTCCAATGTCGCTGCCATCACCGACAATTACTCCAGCACTTATTCTTCCTTCAACCATCGACTTACCCAAAGTGCCAGCATTAAAGTTAACAAATCCTTCATGCATAACTGTGGTTCCTGATGAAAGGTATGCACCTAAGCGAACTCGATCTCCATCTGCAATTCTTACACCTTCTGGAATTACATAATCGATCATTCGGGGAAACTTATCTACCGAATACACAGTTAGATTCCCATATTTATTTTGTAAACTCCTTCGAACTTTGTCGAATCCTTCTACCTCGCAAGCACCAGCTGAAGTCCAAACTACATTTGAAAGTAAACCAAAAATTCCATCCAAATTTAAGCCATGTGGCTTAACTAAGCGATGTGAAATTAGGTGGAGCCTTAGAAAAACATCAGCCGCATCTTTTGGTTTTTCTGCCAAATCAATACTTAACTCAACAGCAATTTTTCTAAGATTTCTGATCTGATCTTCACCAAGTAGAGATTCAAATTCATTTGCAGGATTATTAGTAGGTGCACTACCCAGCCCGAGTGCATAAAAAGAACACTCAAGTATTTGACCAGATTTTGTTTGAGTGGCAACACCAAAGCCATAAGCGGTCTGCTGGCTGCTGTTCATTACCTAAAGGTATCAAAATGCTCAGCAGGCAATAGACTAATTTCATGCGCGTATCTGTTTTCTGCTCTTCCGCTCCCGATATTCCAAAAAGTTCACTCGAT